>CESW01147206.1_pt1 | contig 15793 bp, 17 predicted proteins | sample 531171 | NCBI WGS metagenome assembly CESW01 (sample SAMEA2621859, study PRJEB7988) | marine metagenome | biome: marine biome (ENVO:00000447); feature: surface water layer (ENVO:00002042); material: "saline water (ENVO:00002010), including plankton (ENVO:xxxxxxxx)" | depth 5 m
AAATTTATTACATTTTTAATTTTTTTTTCTAATTTTTTATTTTCATATCCACCATAAATTCCAATCCCTGGTCTAACCATATCATATAGATATGTTTTATCCAAAATTGATCCGTGGGAATTAGCTAAACTGAAAAGAAGACCTTTATGTTTATTTTTAACAAATTTATTAAAAATTTTTTTCTGTTTTAAATTGTATTTATTTTTATACTCATCTGAACTTGATAAATGACTCATTACTAATTTTAAATTATAATTTTTGAAATCTAATTTGTGTATATCTTCATGCGCAATACCTAATCTATTTATTCCTGTATCTATGTGAAGAGCATAATCTATATTAGCTTTTTTAATTATTTCATATTCTTGAATAGTATTTATAACTGGAATTAATTTTGTTCTTGAAAATTTATTTAATTTATAATCCTGTATTCCGTTTAGTATAAAAATCTTTATTGAGTTATTTTTATTATTTAATTTTATTCCTTCATCCAAAGTTGCTACAAAAAAATGCTTACATCCATTTTTAACTAACAAACTAAATATTTTTTTAGCTCCTAATCCATATGCATTTGCTTTTATCGTTGGGGCAACTATTAATTTTGTTTTTTGATTTTTAAAAAAATTATAATTATGGACTAAATTTTTTATATTAATATTTAAAATACCTGTATTATTAATCACTCAATAATAGTATCATAATCCTTAGTAGTTAAATCACTGAATTTTGTATAATTAGCATCAAAATGCATTTTTATTGAACCAATCGGACCATGTCTTTGTTTTGCAATGATAATTTCAGCTTTATTATAATTATCATTTGTTAATTGTTGCCAACGAGAAACTCTCTCATTGTATTTAACATCATCTTCTTCGGATTTTCTGATTGGTTCTAATCTCTCAAGATAATAACTTTCTCTGTATATAAACATAACTACATCAGAATCTTGTTCAATTGTTCCACTTTCTCTTAAGTCTGATAATTGCGGTCTTTTATCCTCTCTTTGTTCTACTTGCCTTGATAATTGCGACAAAGCAATAATTGGAATATTCAATTCTTTTGCAATAGATTTTAATCCTCTTGTTATTTCTGATATCTCCTGAACTCTACCATCGTTTCTATTATTTGATGCTGAAGACATCAGTTGTAAATAATCTATAATGATTAAATTGATATCATGAAGTCTTTTAAGTCTTCTTGCTCTGGCTCTAAGTGTTGGAATAGTTAATACTGGATTATCATCTATTATTAAGTTTAGATTTTCCAATTCTGAAGAAGTTTTTGCAATTTTATTAAAATCATTTTTATTGAGTTCAGCTTTTCTCATTTTATCTCCTGATATTTTAGTCTGTTCAGCCAATATTCTTGTTGCAAGTTGTTCAGAAGACATTTCTAGAGAAAAGAAAGCAACTTTTCCACCATCAATAATTTTTTTTATTCCAAATTCATCTTTTTCTTCTTGATACTTAATTGAACAATTAAATGCAATATTTGTACCTAAGGCAGTTTTACCCATTGAAGGTCTTCCAGCAATAATAATTAAATCTGTTTTATGTAGTCCACCTAATTTATTATCTAAATCTTTAAAACCAGTAGGAACTCCTGCAATTTTACCTTCTCTTTTGTATGCTTCACTTATTATTTCAACAGCTCCTTTAAGAGCATTTCCAAAATTTATAAATGACCTATCTGAATTCCCAGTTTGAGATAAATTATATAAATCATTTTCTGCATTCTCTATAAGATTTTCAGCAGTTTGATTGTTATTTGTATTTGATTCTTGTATAATATTATGTGCAATACCAATTAAATTTCTTTTTACATATAAATCATAAATTATTTTACCATAATTGTAAGTATTTTGAGTTGATGGAGTGCTGTCTTTCAATTGATTTAAATAATTAATTTTATTAATATCATTAATATCATCAGGTAAATAGTTCTTTAGAGTTATTGGAGAAACTAAAATATTTTTATCTAATAAGTTTTTTATAGTTAAAAAAATAATTTTATAAGTTTCATCAACAAAATGATTTTCATTTAAAAAATCAGAAACTTTTTCATAATTTCTATTATCCCATAAAATACAACCAATTAAAGCTAATTCAGCATCAGTATTTGAAAAATTATCTAAGTTATTAATAGAATTATTGTTATTTGAATTAATTAATTCAACAGACATTAATACTAAGTAAACTATCTACAAATTTTCAACAAGGGTAAGAAATTAATTTCAGTTAATAAATTATTAATTGTGTGAATAAATTACTTTTTATGAACAAAAACTGTTACTACTTCAGTAATATCCTCATAAGGGCTAATTTCGATTTTATGATCTCCAATTGATTTAATCTGTTGCTTAATAAGAATGTCGTCTGACTTAATCTTTATATCTTTATTATGTAGATATTCTATAATTTCTTTTTTAGAAATAGATCCATATAGCTGATCTTTTTCATCTGCTTCTTTATTAAATGTTATTTTTGTATTTTTAATTTTGTCTAATAATTTTTTTGCTTTAATTAACTTATTTTCTTCATTTATTTTTATTTCATCTTTGATTTTTTCATAATAATCACGATTTTTTTTATTTTCTCTCAATGCCATGTTGCTTGGGAACAAAAAGTTTCTTGCATAACCAGGTTTAACAGATACTGTATCACCCATCTTACCTAATCTTTTAATATTTGTTGTTAATATTACCTTCATGATGAAAAAGATTTATTTGTATATGACATTAAAGAAAGAAAACGAGCTCTTTTAATAGCTTTTGAAAGTTCTTTTTGTTTTTTCTTTGATACTCCTGTTATTCTACTTGGAATAATTTTCCCTTTTTCTGTAATATAACGTGAAAGCAGTCTAATGTCTTTATAATCAATTGATGGTGAACCAGGTTGACTAAAAGGGCAAAATTTTTTTTTATTCTCAAACGGAGAATTTGATTTATCTTCTCTTTTTGTTTTGTACTTATTTTTTTTCATAACTTAATTTTGTTGGTAATTCTTGATGCTCTTTAACTTTTATGAATAAATATCTAATCAAATTTTCTGATTGGTTTAAATTTTTATTTAGATTTCTTATAATCTTTCCTGAAGCTTCAATTTGTAAATAAAAATAAAATCCCTTATTAAATTTACTAATAGTATAACTGAAGTCTCTTAACCCCCAATTTTCTTCGTTTATTACTGAGACTTCCTCAGATTTAAGCATAGATTTAAAATTTACGATTTCATCATTAAGTTTATTGGTAGAGAGATCTGGACTTAGAATAAATACTACTTCAAATTTGTTCATGTAACTCCATGGTTTATCTTATATTCTAAAATATAAGAGAAGTTGAACTTGCATATATTAAATTTTTAAAATAAATCAAGTTAAAATGACAACTATAGTATTTCCAGGTCAAGGTAGTCAATCAGTAGGTATGACAAAGGATTTTCATGATAATTTCAAGATTGCCCAGTCTACTTTTGAAGAAATTGAAGACTATACTAAAATAAATATAAGAAAGATTATATTTGAAAATGATCATAATAAATTAGATTTAACGCAGTTTACTCAAATTTGTATTTTTGCATCTTCTTATGTAATTTTTGAAACATATTTTTCGGAGAAAAATATTAATATTGAAAACATTAATGTTATGATGGGTCATTCGTTAGGTGAATATTCAGCTTTAGCTTGTAGTAAAAAAATTAGCTTAAAAGAATGTTCTTTAATTCTTAAAGAAAGAGGTGAATTAATGAATACTGCGGTTACACCAAATGAAACTGGGATGGCCGCAATTATTGGAAAGAATTCTTTTGAAATTCAAGATATTATTAAGAGTAATAAGTTAAATATTGAAATAGCAAATGATAATTCACCTTTGCAGGTTGTTATATCTGGAATGAAAAGTGAAATTATAAAAAGCAAAGATGTATTTTTAAATAATAATGTAAAAAGGTTTGTTGATTTGAATGTATCTGCAGCTTTTCATAGTAAATTTATGATTGATGCGCAGAAAAAACTCAGTACATCCATAGAAAAATTAATTTTTAAAGAAAATGACATTAATATAATTTCAAATTATGATGCTAATTTACATAATAATACATCATCAATAAAAAACAATTTACAAAATCAAATGGCAAATACAGTGAAGTGGACTGCCAGCATAAAAAAACTTGAAGAAATTGGTGAAAATAAAATAATAGAAATTGGCCCAAATAAAGTTTTAAGTAGTTTAATTAATAGAATCTCAAAAAATTTTGATATTAAAAGCATAAATCAGATTTCAGATCTATAATATGAATACAAATAATAAAATATTTATAACAGGTGCATCTGGCGGTATTGGATCTGCAATTTGTCAAAAATTTAAAAATAAAAATTATACATTGATTTTAACATCTACGTCAGATGAAAAAATTTTAAATTTAAAAAAAATTTATGGAGAAAACCATTTTTATTATAAAATAAATTTAGCTGATAGTAAAAATCTTCAACATAACTTAGATATAATATCTCAAGAACATAATGATATATCAGTAATAGTAAACAATGCTGGAATTACTCAAGACAATTTAATATTTAGAATGAAAAATGATCAATGGAATAAAGTAATTCAAACAAATTTGAGTTCAAATTATCAAATTATAAAATCATTGCTACCTAATATGCTAAAAAAAAAATATGGTAAAATAATTGGTATATCATCTATTGTTGGATCTATAGGTAATCCAGGACAATCAAATTATGTTGCTTCAAAATCTGGAATGATTGGCCTTTATAAATCAATTGCTCTTGAAGTTGCAAAAAGAAATATCAACGTAAATATTATATCCCCAGGATTTATTTCAACAAATATGACTGATAACTTAACTGATGACCAAAAAGATTTGTATCTTTCAAAAATACCAATGTCTAAGTTTGGTAATCCTGATGATATTGCAAATATGGTATATTTTTTATCTAGTGACGATTCTTCATACATCACTGGTCAAAATTTTCATGTGAATGGAGGAATGTTAATGGTTTAATGTGTTGACATACAATCAAATAATATTCTAAAAGTAAAAGTTAAGGAGATAAATATGAGTGAAATTCAAGATGATGTAAAAAAAATAGTTGTTGATCACTTAGGAATTGACGAAGCAAAAGTTGTTCCTGAAGCAAAATTTATAGATGATTTAGGAGCAGATAGTTTAGATACAGTAGAATTGGTAATGGCTTTTGAAGAGAAATTTAATATTGAAATACCTGATGATGCAGCCGAAACTATTCAAACTGTCCAAAATGCAATAGATTTTATTCAAAGTAAAAAGTAATCGCTCTATATTAATTGATACATGAGAAGGGTAGTTGTAACAGGAATGGGATTGCTAACTACTCTTGGTCATAATTTAGATAATTCATGGAATAATTTAATCAATTGCAAATCTGGTATAAAAAAAATAAATCATTTTGATGTTTCAAACCTTCCTGCAAAAATTGCTGGCTATATAAATAATACTAAAAAGGATGAGGATTATTTTGACAAATCATCTTTATTAGATGCAAGAGATATTAAAAGGAATGACAGGTTTATTCAATACGGTCTAGTTGCTGCTAGCATGGCAATAGAAGATGCTGGCATTTCAAATTTAAATGAAAATGAGAAACTAAGAGTAGGTGTTTCAGCTGGTTCCGGAATTGGAGGATTGGAAACTATTTATGAAGGATCTCTTACAATAAATAATAAAGAGTCTAAAAAGTTATCACCTTTTTTTATTCCATCATCATTAGTAAATCTATTATCTGGACAAATATCTATTAAGTATGGTTTTAAAGGTCCAAATCATTCAGTTGTTACTGCATGTGCTACTGGAGCACATTCGATCGGTGATTCTGGAGAAATGATCAAAAGAGGAGCTGCAGATGTTATGATTGCAGGAGGATCTGAAGCTGCAGTTTGTAAACTTGGTATTGCCGGATTTTGTGCTGCCAGAAGTTTGAGTACATCTTTTAATGATTATCCAGAACAAGCATCTAGACCATGGGATAAAGATAGAGATGGTTTTGTAATGGGAGAAGGCTCTGGTATTTTAGTTTTAGAAGAAATGGAATTTGCAAAAAAAAGAGGTGCTAAAATTTATGCTGAACTAGTTGGTTATGGAATGTCAGGTGATGCTTACCATATTACCGCACCATCTGAAGATGGTGATGGAGGATATAGAGCGATGAAAGAAGCTCTAAAAATGGCAGATATTTCATCTGAAAAAGTTGATTATGTTAATGCTCATGGAACTTCTACTGTTAAAGGAGATGAAATAGAGCTTAATGCTATTTCTAGATTATTTGATCACAATATATTTGTTAGTTCAACAAAATCTTCAATCGGACATCTTTTAGGAGCAGCTGGTAGTGTTGAGTCAATTTTTTCTATTTTGTCTTTAAATAAAAGTATAATGCCTGCCACACTTAACTTAGAAAATCCTCCTGAAACAAAAAATATAAAATTGATTCAAAAAGAACCTTTAGATAAAAAAATTAATTACTCTTTAAGCAATTCATTTGGATTTGGAGGAACAAATACTGCATTACTATTTAAAAGTATTTAGTTTTATAATTTTTTTTGTAATTTTTAGTATAATATACGTTTTTTATGTTTTAAATAAAAATATAGAATTAAAAAATAAAATTTTTTACATAGAGCAAGGTGAAAGGATAGAAACAGTTTTTATTAAAAATATCATAAATTTTAATACACTAGAATTATTTGTATTAAATAAATACTATAAGCTAAACAATTTTTTTTATAACAAATTTATTCATTATGGTGATTTTTCATTTGAAAGCCGTATATCTTCAAAGGAATTTTTAAGGACTATAACAAATCCCAGCAATGTTTTTAATAAAATAACGATAGTTGAAGGCTGGTCAAAAATTCAACTAGAAAGAGAATTAATAAAAAATTTTACAAATTATAAACCAATTCCATATTCAGAAATAATTGCTGATACATATTTTTTTCAAGAAAATATTAAGTTTGATACATTTTTAAAAAAATTAAAGCAAAATAAACTTGATTATTTTTTTCAATATAAGGCGAATAATATATATAAATCATATACTGAACATGAATTAATGATTATAGGCTCATTAATTGAGAAAGAAGGCTTAGATAAAGACGATAAAAGAAATATATCATCAGTAATTTTTAATAGATTAAAATTAGATATGAAATTACAAATAGATGCTACGGTATTATTCTCTATAACAAACGGAAAATACAATTTAGAAAGAAAATTAATTTATAAAGATCTTTTAATAGATCATCCCTATAATACATATAAAATTTTTGGCTTACCTCCCAATCCAATATCTTATGTAGGTAAAGAAACATTAGATGTAATATTTGAAAATTATCAAACTGATTTTTTGTTTTATTTTTTTGATAATTCTTTAAAAAGACATATATTTTCAAAAACTTATAAAGAACATAAACGAAAATTATATGAATATAGATCAAAAAAATAAACTTATAATTGTTTCCTCACCATCTGGTGCAGGAAAAACAACTCTTTGTAAATTATTAATAAAAAAAATAAAAAATATTAATTTGTCTATTTCATATACTTCAAGAAACAAAAGAGAAAACGAAATAAATGGAAAGGATTATTTTTTTGTAACATCAAAAAGATTTGAATCGTTAAAGAAAAAAAATTATTTTATTGAAACTGCAAAAAATTTCAATAATTATTATGGATCTCCATTTAAAAATATAAAGAATTCAAAAAAAAATGAAGATATTTTATTTGATATAGATTGGAAGGGTGCAAGAAAAATTAGAAATAAATATGAAAAGAAAAATATTTTAGATTTTTTTATATTACCTCCTTCTAAAGCAGAATTGAAAAGAAGATTGATTAAAAGAGGTACAGATAATAATAAAGAAATTAATTTGAGATTATCATATGCAATTGAAGAAATGAAACATTACAATGAATATAAATATGTTCTAATAAATGAAAATGTCCAAAAAACAGTCAGTGACATAAAGAATATAATTCAATATCATAAAATAATAGATCATCAAAAAAAAGAACTTTATTTAAAGTTAAAAAAGATTATAAATTTCTAATAATTCCTCTATTGTTAATTCACTTACTCTTTTACTAAATAATATATTTTCATTTTTTCTTTTATTAATATTATTATAAATTTTTTTCCTTACATTTTTAAATATTAATTTTGAAAAATTGTTAGCTTTTTCAAAATTATAATTATTTTTATTAAATTTGAATTTTACAACTGTTGATTTTATCCTTGGTTTTGGAAAAAATACTTTTGATGATACATCAAAACATCTTCTAAATGTTGATAGAAGATATGTAAGAAATTTATATTTATTCATTTTTTTAATTTTGTAATCAAATTTTAAAGCAACTTCTTTTTGAACCATGAGCACCATTTCAGATATTATTCTATTATTTTTCAATAAAAATAATATTATTTTTGTACTTACATTATAAGGTAAATTAGATATTATAACTATATTTTGCATATTTAAAAATTCAAACTTTAAAAAATCTTTTTCAATAATTTTTACCTTTTTGTTATCTTTATAGATATCATGTAGTTGCTTAACTAGCTCATGATCTTTTTCGACTAATATTAATTTTTTTGGATTTTTATCCAAAATATATTTAGTCATAGATCCATAGCCAGGTCCAATTTCTAATACAATTTTATTTTCTATTCTAGTTTGATTAATTATTTTTTTGCAAATATTATGATCAATTAAAAAGTTTTGACTTAAAGACTTTTTAGGTAGTATCATTTATTTTTCTATTTTTATAAACTCTATAGATAAATTTAACACAATTAATAAATGATTCATCTAAAATTAAATTTGATTTAACTAAATCATATGCTGTTCCGTGATCTGGTGAAGCTCTAATTATACTTAGATTGCCAGTGTAATTTACCCCACTGAACTGACTAATATATTTAAATGGTATTAGTGCTTGATCATGATACATAAAAACAAAGCAATCATATTTTTTTAAATTTTTATTTATTAAAATACTATCTGCAGATAATGCTCCATCTAAAAATATTCCCTTTTTTCTAATTTTTTTAATAATTGGATTAATTTGTTTAATTTCTTCTTTTCCAAGTGTACCATTTTCACCAGAATGAGGGTTTAATCCTGAAATAACTATTTTTGGTTTATTTATATTAAAATCTTTCCTTAATACGCTATGTAAATTTAATATTTGGTTATATAAAAAATTTCTATTTGTAACAATTTTTGAAACTTTTTTTAATTGTATGTGCGTTGTAATTGGAGAAATAATTATTTTTTTATGATATAAGATCATGTTTGAATATTTTTTTTTATCTAAAAATTGTAAATATTCAGTATGACCAATAAATCCTTTATTTATATTTTCCTTGATTTTATCTTTTCTTAGTGGAAGTGTAATCATACCAATGCAGATTTCTCTTTTACAAAAATCATATGCATGGTCTATTGATTTTAAAGTATTATCCTCTTCTGAAATACAATTAAACGTAAAGATATTTAAATTATTTTCCTCAAAATTAATCTTTGTTTTATTATTTTTAATTTTATTTAATTTAATTTTTACATTATTTTTCTCTAAATATTTTTTTAATATTTTTAGATTAGTAAATAGTATAAATTTTTGATTTTTATTTTTTCTAAAAACTTTAAGTAGGATTTTTATACCTACACCGTTTATATCGCCAATTGTTACTGCAATATAATTATTCATTAATTTTTATTAAATTATAAATTCTTGAATATTTATTTATAAATTTTTCTTCAATTTCACTTACGTTTGAATTTATTAGCTTATTAATGCTAATATTATTTAACTTTTCTTTATCAAATTTGATATTACATAATACAACATAAATGTATTCATCATTATTAAAAAACTTTATATAATCATTAATATCTAACAGATTTTTTTTAATTTCATCATTTAATTCTACAAAGTTGTATTCCTTATTTACAACTTTATTATTATCATTTTTAATATTAATTAAGTTTTTACAATCTAAATATTCTTTATTTAATTCATTTTTAGATTTTACACTATACAAATTAGCAATTAATCCATCAAACGTTTCAAATTTTTTTTGAATTAATATTATTGAGACTTTGTTATTATCATTAATAATAAAATAATATTGATTAGATATAATTTTATTCTTAATTCTATTGTCTAAATTTTCGATATTATAAACTTCTTTTTCTTTTATGAAATAATCAATATTATTTTCATTCAATATTAACCTTATATCTTTAATATTAATTTTTTCTATATTATTTATTTTATTAATAATTGTCTTACTATCTATGTTTTCAAAGTTTATATATTGAATCTTTAAATTATAAAGAAGATCAAATTCTTCTTTAGATACATTAAAACTATTATTGTTTGAATTAAGAATTTTTTCTAAAATACTTTTTCTTATATAATCTATTTTTATATTTAAAATTAAATTTTCTTCATCAGTTTCTAAATTTTTTGTTTTGCTTATTTTTTTTATATCTTCAAAAATTTTATATATTATTTCGTCATAATTTTCTTTATTTTCAATATTATTATAATATTCATAAAAAAGATTTGCTGATATAAAATCATTTAGTATTATTTTTCTATCAAGATTGCTATTGTCTCCCACAAAATTTAAGTAATTCACTCTCATATCATAGTCTAAAGATGTAAATGCTTTATTATTAATTTTAAAAAGAATTTTTATTTCAGATCCATATGATAATTGTGATTTTAAAATTATACTAATAATTATGATTAAATATTTTAACATACAATTATTTATCGCTTTCAAACTTTTCATTATCTATACTATAACTTTCCCAATTTATATCCTGTTTATCTTCTTCTGAGACAGCTAAATTAGTTGATTTATAGCTGCCAATATTTTTAAATGAGAACATCAAAGTTAAAAAGTCTTGTGGTTTTAAATTTTCTTCCTCATATGATTTTCTATTAAAATCTAAGTTTATTCCGAAGCATTCATCATAATAACTATATCCAATACTATATTCTTTGTTTATCTCTTTTTTCATGTCATATAATCCACTAAATTTTATATTTGAAAATTTTAAAAATTTATTACTCTTGAATGAGTAATTTATTGTTTCTGTATCATTTGAAACGATATTATTTATTTTGGAATTCTGATCCAAATATGAAATATTTAAATTGCCAAAATTGTTTACAGATTTGAAATTTATATTTTGTTGTTTTAAATATGAATCATTTACATCATATCTAAATATGTATGACAATTCATTAATATTTTGATATGAAATAGATCCAAGTAAATCACTTAATTTGTCATCATTTTCTTGTTCTTCGTGAAAATTACTATTATCAGTAAATTCATATAGCTGTACTAAAGTTGACTTAAAATTTTTCGTATTTCCATTCAGGCTAAATGTTACTCTTTTAGAATTATCCATTTTATCGCTTCCTGAATATCTATTTAATCGATATATATTTTCAATACTAAAATCATTATTTGTCGAGTCTTCATTTGAGAGCTTGTTACTATTAGAAAAACCAGGGGTCAAAATTAAATTTATTTTTGGAGTTATTGTAAGTTTTCGTAAATATTTTTTCATTTTAAAGGGTACTTCACTAGAAACACCGATTATTGGAAATAATCTATAATAAGTCCCTGATTGATAATTACTATTTGTAATAAGTTTTTTTTTAGTATTAAAAACTTGATTATATATTTCAGCATCCATGGAAATTTTTGAATTAAACTTAAATAGTTCTTTATTAAATTTATATTTATGAGATAATTTTTGTTGATTTTTTGAATGTATAAGAGTGCTTTTTTTTCTAAAAATATTGTAAAATTCAAAATTATTACTAGTGATATTTCCATCTTTATAAAAATAACCTGAAAAATATTCTATATTTGGTAAAACCACAGGTGATACTTTATTATCTTCATTTTCTTGATTTGTTTGATAATAGCTCATACCTATATTTAGATGATCATCTATTTTATTTAAATTATATCCCTCTAAATTAAGATTAGTTGAAAGAGAATTGGTGTAACTTAAATCATCATTTGGTTTTGTTATTTGAATATAATTTTTTGACGTTTGTAAGGCAGAGTCTATTTTAATTCTATATTTACTATTTAAATTTTTATTGTATCTAGTAATTAAACTTGCTTCAGAAAGCCATTTATTATTGTTGTCATTTTCTAAATTTGAGTCAAAGGTTAAATCAGTTTTTAAATTGCCTCCTGAAATTATTTGATTATAATCAAATCTAAATCTTTGAGAAGAATCTACTCCACCACCATAATTAATTGTTGGTGTAAATAATAACTCTTTATCTTCTGAAAGATTAAAATAATAAGGAAATGATGTTGATTGGGAAGTTTTAGTATCAAAAAAATTAAAAGCTATTGACGGTATTAAAAAACCAGATTTTCTTTCTTTTCTTAGAGGTGAAGGTGTAACAATATATGGAATATAAAATACTGGAGTATTTAAGAACCTCATTTTAGAATGTTTTTGATATAAAAAAAGATTTTTATTATCATGAAGAATTTTTTCACCTTCCAATTGCCAAGTAGGACAAACAAAATTTCCTATTTTAATTCTTGATACACAAGGTGTGTATACCCCTTTAGATACAATATCTATATGTCCATTTCTTTGAATTTTATTACCTATAATCCTAGAGCCATCATTTAATTTTATTTTTGGATTTTCAAATTCTGCAATATTAAAATTGTCTTTGAAAAAGCCATTTTCTCCTTGTATGTAATTATCTTTATCATCTTTAAATACAAATTTTGATGGTAGTATTATTTTTTTGTCATTTTGATTATAGATAATTAATTCAGAAATAATGAATTTGTTATTTTGAAAAATTTTAGCATTGCCTTTTGCAATTAAATTTTTATTTTCATCATAAGTTATAGAATCAGCATAAATTAAAATTTCTTTCGCATTATTAAAATTTGGTATGAATATTAAAAGCAACAAAATAAATTTAATGATAAATAAATTAAAAATTCTATTCATTTTCAACTTTGATAACTTGATATAGACCGATAAAAAGAGGAATAAAAAATATTATAAAATAAGAAAAAAAGAAGTTTATTGATAAATTAATAGTTAATTTTGAAATAATTTCTTTTAGTAAAAAAATTAAAAAACCTATACTTATTGCTATAAATAATACTTTAAAAAAGTTTTCATTTCTTTGAAATTTACTTGTAAAACCTAAAATAACAAATGATAAAACGACAATAAAAATTGGCTTTAACACTTCAGATAAATAATACAATCCAATTTCTGGTGAATATAAATTAAATTTACTTAACGTTTTTGAGTGTTCAATATATTTATAAAATGGGATTAGTTTATACCTAGAAATTGAATTTAATACATTATCTTCATTAAAATTAATGTTTAAATTATAAGAATTTATATTTTTAAAATTTTCATTTTTGAAATTATAAAACTTTACTTCTTTAAGTTTAAAGATATTTTCTTTAATCTTCCCATTTTTAGCAATTATTAGTTCATTTGAAGTATTATTTATTTTCAATATTTTAATATTATGTGCTTCCATATTCTTTAAGTCAATATTTTTAATATTAATGAATATTGACTTATTTTTTGATATTTCGTTTTTAATCCACATTTCATTATCTGTAATTTTAATTGAATAGAGACTTTTATCTTTATTATTCAATTCTAAATCATATTTTGACTCCATAAATACAGCTAATGGATTTAAAAAAAATAAGAATGTTAATCCTAACACAAATACAGCAATTGCAATTGGTAGAAATATATCAAAAATTGAATAACCTAAATTTCTCATAGAAATAAATTCGTTATTGTTAATCAAATTTCTTATTAAAAATGAAACACCTGTTATTGTCACAAAAGGCAATATTTCATTTAATATAGAAGGAAACTTTAAAAAAGAAAGATATAAAAAATTTAAAAAGCCTATATCATCTTCTTTTACAACTCTGGATAATTCTAAAATATTAATAAATAATATAAATAATGATACTATAAAAATATTTATAATTAAATATTTTTTTGTTTGAATAAATAAATATATATTAATCTTGTTCATATTTATTTTTTAAATATGAAATTAAAAAACATATAACTATAATACCAGAAATCATTAAAAAGTAATTTATTAAAATAATTTCTGAATTTTTTAATATTTGATTTATTATAAGTACGAAAATACATAACAATGCAAAATAAATATTATTAAAGGTATTAAATTGAATTTTCTTAAGATTATTATTATAAAAGAATAAAACTATCAAAATAATAAAAATTATATCTATAACTTTATATGAAATATTTAAGTAATTTTTATTATATATGTCATCAAATATTGTAAGTGTGTTTTTATCTACAATTTCAAAATTTTTAATATTTCTATGCCCAATCTTTAAAATATAATTTTCAAATTCTAATTTTTCTAACTGCTGTTTCTCATCTATACTTAATTTAAATCCATTGATTAATTGAAAATTATAATAATTATCTTTACTAATAATGTTTCCTTTTTTTGCATAAACTATATTTTCCTTATCATCTTGGAAACTAATTAATATATCTTCATATTCATTATTATTTTTTTTGAAGTCAAGAATGGTATTTGAGTTAATATTTAAAAAATTAGTAAAAGACATATTGTTCAAATCTAAAGTATTTCTAAGATCGTATTCCTTTACTTTATATATTTCGTATATTTTGGGCGAAATGTAAAAATTAAGAAATATAAATATAATTGAAAAAAAAATAATAAAAATTAATAAAGAAAATTTAAATGGCTTTAAGCCAAAACCTAAAGATAAAATTGAAATTAATTCATTATCTTTATTAAGTTTAATAAAACATAAGAGTAATCCAAAAATTAAAATAAAAGGTATAATTACAGTTATTAAATTAGGAATTAAATAAAAAGATAATAATATTATATCCAATACGTTCATACTAATAAAGTTTGTAACCGTAAAAAGTCTCGAAATTTGCAACAACCAAGCAATTGATAAAAAAATAAATAAAATTAGTATAATGTTTTTGCTAATTTGAAGAAATAAATAGATATTTATTTTGTTTCCAAGAACATTATTAAGCATATTTTCCTTTACTGATCATAATATATTTATATTAATAGTTCACATAAATTTTAGCAATATATAGACAAAATCAAATTACTAAATTATTGATTATTATATTTTAAAAGGAGTTTTAATGAAAAGATCTTTTTCAATTATTAAACCTGATGCAACTAAAAGAAATATTACTGGCTCAATTAATAAAATTATCGAAGAAAATAATCTTGCTATAGTAGCTCAGAAAAGGATAAAACTAACAAAAGAAAAAGCAGAAGGATTCTATTCTGTTCATAGTGATAAACCCTTTTTTAATGATTTAATTCAATATATGACATCCGGTCCTGTGATAGTTCAAGTTTTAGAAGGTGAAAATGCTATTGAGACATATAGAAAAATTATGGGAGCCACGAATCCAGATAATGCTGCAGATGGAACAATTAGAAAATTGTATGCTTTAAATATACAAGAAAATTCTGTTCATGGTTCAGATTCAGAAGAAAATGCAAAGATAGAGATAAGCTATTTTTTTGATAATAGTGAAATTATTAATAATTAAACAAAGTGAAAATAAATATTAAAATTATTGCAATAAAAATTATTGTATAAATTGTTAATTTATTAAAAGTTTTCCATGTTT
>CESW01019018.1_pt1 | contig 15734 bp, 13 predicted proteins | sample 531171 | NCBI WGS metagenome assembly CESW01 (sample SAMEA2621859, study PRJEB7988) | marine metagenome | biome: marine biome (ENVO:00000447); feature: surface water layer (ENVO:00002042); material: "saline water (ENVO:00002010), including plankton (ENVO:xxxxxxxx)" | depth 5 m
AACATCTCTATCACTTTTTTTTGTTTGATATCATTCAAACACTTGGGAAGTCTGCTTTGTTTCCCCATTCTTGAACCAATGCCAGCTGATAATATTAAGACTTGGCAATTTTTCATCAATTTATCCAGGCCCTTAGTATAGATCGATTTGAAGACTTATTAATTGAAAAACGTTTTCTACCATGAGCAGTTTTATAATTATTAATAATTATTACGTCTCCGTTACCAAGTTTAAAAGTTTCAAGATATTTTTTAGAGCTCATTAATTTATCCAGATAATTCAAAGCTAAATATTTTTTTTTTTCAATTTTTTTATTTTTTATTTCATAGCCAGATAAAATATAATCTTTTAGGTATCTAAATTTTAAAACTCCTTTTTTATTCTCAAATATTTTCTTTCTAATTATTAATGATTTGTTATTTTTTTTAAAACCTCTTTTTTCAAAATAAAAAAAATCATTTAAATTTTTGAAATGATCCTTTTTATTTCTTTTTAAAAAATTAAAAATTTCTAAGATATTAACAACAACTGACTCACCACCAAATTTTGAATTATTTTCACACCCCATCAAAAGTAAAAAGGGCGAATTTTTTAATTGTGGGCCATCTGAATGGTATGATCCTCCAAGATTTGTTTCATGATATCTTAAATTTTGTTTTTTATTTTTAATTTTTTTTAGTAGATTGATTTTTGGTTTTACTTTAATTATTTTATCACCAGCTGAATTCTGTGGAACTAGTGTGCCAAATAGACTACATAATATTTTAAATCCTTCCTCAAAATTTTTTTTTGATTTAGTTAACCCTTTTACTAAAGTAAAATTGTAATTTTTGCTAGAAAGACTAATCTTTACTCTTTTAATTATTTTTTTGATTTCATCTAAATTAGAAATCTTTTTTTTATCAATTCTATTATTAATACAATCTTTAATAACTCTTAAGTCAGATTTATTTATTTGATAATAGAATTTCATAATTGTTCATTTAGAATTATATTTTTAATATCCTTTTTGCCCAATTTTAGAGGATTATTTGCTAATCTTTGTAAGTTTACCTCTCGTAAAATTACATTCGAAAATTTGTCTATATTTATTCCTAATTTTTTATAGTTAGTAATCACCTTAGATTTATTAATAATTTCATCTAGGAAAAGATTCAATCCTTTTATATTTTGAGATTTGGTAACTTTAAATATTTCTTGATATCTTTTGTGTAAACTAAAGTTTGAAATTGATTTATCAATATTTTTATAATTAAAATTTAAAAAATTTTTTAAAGTTAGAATTACCGCGTGGCCATGGTCTATACCATAATGAGATGTGAAAGGATAAGATACGGCGTGAGGTGCTGTTGTTCTAGAAATATTAATTGCTTTTCCTGCTAGATTTGATGCAATACACATTTTAATCGTGTTTTTATTATTATTATTTTCAAAATAATTATTTATGTTTTTCGTAAAAATATCTAAGGATTTTAAAGAGTATTTCAAACTTTCATGATTTGATTTTAATGAAATAATCGACTCAATAGATTGTGCAATACCATCAAGAGCCGAGGCTGCTCTAATCTTGCTATTAGCATTAATGACAAACTTTGGAAATAAAAAGAAATAGTCAGGCACCATCTTAATATCTTCTATTGAATATTTAATTCTATTTACATAGACGACTCCACTACTGGTAACTTCACTACCTGAACCTGCAGTCGTTGGTATAGCAAGAAGTTTGGTTTTTTTTTTGAAACTTAAAGATTTTTTTTTTATAATTCTACTTTCTAAATCATCATTATCTAAATTATTTGCTAATTTAGCGTAATCTAATACTGATCCACCACCCACAGCGATTATTAAATCAGGTTTAAAATTTTTGATTAGTCTAATTAATTTTATAAGTTCTTTAATTTCAACATACTTATTTTTTTTAAAAAAATAAAAAACCTCTTTCTTTTTCAAAATTGATTTGAAATATCTTTTTGCTCCAGAACGTACGAAAGAAATTTCTCCAGAAAGAAAAAATATTTTTTTTACCTTTTTGCTATTTATCAAAAATTTTAAATGATAATTATCACCATCAATAATTTTATTATCAAATTTCATTTTTAAACTATTTAAATTGTTCCTGGAATTAATTTTAAAATTTCATTGATCTTAATAATATCTTGGTTTGCCTCAAAACTCCTACTATTTTTGAGAATACTTTTTGCAACATTATGCATCGCTGGATAAGATGCTCTCAACATATGATTGGCATAAATAACAATATTAAAACCATTTTTTATTAATAATTCCTCTTTTACTGAGTTGTAAGTTGAAGGAACACAAATTAAAGGTATTTTTTTGTATTTTTTCCGAAATTTTTTAGAAAAACTAAAAATTTCATTAGGTAATTTGCTCTTACTATGAATCATTATTCCATCGGCTCCTGCTTTAATATAACTCTCTGCTCTCTTTAAAGCATCATTCAATCCCTTTTGTAGTATAAAACTTTCTATACGTGCAATAATCATAAAATCATTTGTTAAACTCGCTTTTTTTCCTGCAATAATTTTTTTACAAAAATCTTTTATTGTTTCTTGCTTCTGATACACTTTGTTTCCTAATAGAGAATTTTTTTTTAAACCTTTTTTGTCCTCTATGATGACAGCTGAAACGCCTGTTCTTTCCATAGATTTTACGTTAAGTTCGAAGTGTTCAATCTTTCCCCCTGTGTCACCGTCCATTATTAATGGTTTAGTAGTTACCTCAAATATGCTGTTAATATTTCCCAATCTTAAATTAATATCTAGAACTTCTATATCTGGCTTACCTAAAACTGTTGAGTCTGTTAATGAACTTGACCAAAATCCATCAAATTGGACAAGTTTATTATTTTTATGAAATGATAGATTTTCTGCAATTAAAGCAGACAACGGGCTATGGGCCTCTATTATTCTGATAAATTTTTCAGATGCCAAAAGCCTTTTGAGAGATCTTCTTCTCACATCTGAAGTGGTGCCAATTATTTTATTATGCTCACTCCATGCAGTTGAGGTTACTCCTTTGGTATATTCGATTTCAACTAATTTACCTCCATAGGATTTTAGAGCTTTTATTGCTTCAATACGGTAAGGATATAAAGGACCCTCTAGCCAGTCAGTTCCATGAACCATAAAATCGGGTTTGTACTTTAAAATTACCTCTTTGTATCCCCAGTTATCTTGTTTGAATATTTTATGAACACCATTAATATTTTGTAAAATCATCTTTCTTTGATTCCAAGTTAAATAAGGAAGTCTCTTATGGTTCGCCAAAGCTTTATCACTTAAAAGGCCTATAATTACTTTTCCATATTTTCTAGCTTCAGATATAATATTTATGTGACCATGGTGAAATGTGTCTGCAGTCATGCCGATATAAACAGTTTTCATTTTAAATTAGTTTTTTAATGCTCTTTATTAATATTCTGTCATTTTTACTTAACTTTTTTTTTGAAAAAAAAATTTTCTTTAAGTAGTTCATGTGAGTAGCTCTTACTCTAACATAAATATATTTTACTTTCAAAATTTTAGAAATAGCAAATCTATGAGTACCACCAAATTTATCCTCTGGTTTTAAAAATTGTCCTTTTCTATCAATAAATACACCAATCTCATCCTCTGGATTTTTTTTTTTCATTTTTCTTTGACTTAAATATCCATTTATTTTTAAACTTTTTTTTACTTTTTTTAAACTTTCAAAATAATTATTTAATTCCTTTATTGATTTATGACCTCTGGAGTCAAAACCCTCATTTTTAATCATTTTTTTTTTTTTTAAATACTCAATGCAAGTTTTATAATCTCTCTTTTTCTTGAATATCTCAAACATCGAATAATAATTAATATTATAGTTTTTATATGTTTTTAAAGACTCTGTATGCTTATCCCAACCCCCTTTCCACACAAACTTATTTTTTGGTAAATTTTCAATATATCTATGTTTTATAAAGTTTTTAATTTCGTTTGTCTTTATTTTTAAAATAACATTTATTTGGTGACTTGGTAAGAAATAGAACGACTCAAAGCTATTTAAAAAAATCTTCGCCAAGATAAATAAAATTTTGTCTCTGATAACTAAAACTTTAATCATGTTTTTTCTTTAATATATAAATTACATTATAACCAAGTTTATGTTTTCCCTTAAAAGCTTTAAAAAATAAATTTTCCATTAGTCTAATGATATTCCAGGGAATAATTTTACTTTTTTCTCTAGCTGTAAATAATCCAATTGAAAAAAATTTAATTAATTTCAAATTATTCTTTTCTAATAAATTATCAATTTCTTTGTGAGTCATCCCAAAGCCATCGCTTAAAAATAAGAGTCTTCCTAATGAAAACGGTATAGACCAAAAGTTTCTATGATTATTTAAAATTATATAACCATTATCTTTAATATGATCAGATAAATATTTTAGAGCTTTTTTTCTTAAATCTGGTTCAGCATTAGGAAAAAACCTAAACACAGTAATTAAATCAAATTTCTTATCTTTTAACGGGTCTTTATTTCTAAAATCTTCAATTATTATTTTTGAATTTTTTAACTCTTCTTTGTTTACTTGTGCCATAGATTTTGAAACATCCAATAAATATTGGTCTTTAAAAAATTCTCTCAATAAAATAGCAATTCTTCCAGAACCAGAAGCAAAATCTAAATGTGAAATCAATTTTTTCTCTTTTAAAAAATTTAATAAAATTTTTTTTTCTAAGTTCCATAAGATAGATCTTCCCTCAAAACTAATAAATTTTTTATGATATTCTTCCCCTTTCTTTTTTAAATGTGAGCTAGAGTATTCATTTGAGCCCCAGTTTTTGTTAGGTCTAGGTTTTAGAAGAAGAAAAGAAAAAAAGTACGTATTATTATAGTAATTCTTGATAAGATTTTTGATTTTATTAATCATATTTAGTAAATAATTATTTTTTTTATATTCTATTTATTAATAAATTTTTTTTTTATAACTGAAAAATTTTTTGGTCTTGATAAATTTTTAATACTTCCTTCTTTTATCATGACATTGAAAAAAATTTTTTCTTTTACATTTAGCGCTAATTTAATTTTTTTTTCTATTTCTGTCTTTTTTTTCAACTCTACATACTTTTTAAATCCTATGCTTTTGGATAATAAGTCGAGATCAATTTTATTAATTAGAGTTTTTTGAGAACCCACAGACTCATGACATCCATTATTTAATAAAATATATTTGAAATTATTATTTGCTAAGAAACCAACATTTACCATAGAGCCCATATGCATTAGAAAAGATCCATCACCATCTAAAACTACAACATCCCTTTTAGAGTGTTTTGAATATCCTAAAGCAACATTTGCGCAATGTCCCATTCCACCAACCATATAAAAATCAGATCCATTTTCTAATTTTTTTTCATTTCTTAATTGGTGAATTTCTCTTGAAACATATCCTGTAGTTGAAATTATTTTACAATTTTTACTTATTTTTTTTAATAAAGTTTCAAGAAAATTAATTCTTTTAATAGAAAAATTATTTTTTTTGATTTTTCTATTGGATTTTACTTTTTGAAATAATCCATTTTTAACCAATATTGCAACAGGCCTACTGTTTCTTTTTGAATAATTAATTAAATCATTTATTTTTATCAAATCTTTATTACCATTTAAAATTACGGTTTTAATACCCATTAATCTCAAAAAATCTTTTGTAACTTTACCTTGAGCTTGATGTTGTGCCTCATCTTTTATTTCTGGGGAACCTCTCCATCCAATTAGTAACAATAAAGGTATAGAATAAACTTTCTTATGAGCAATAGATATCAGTGGATTAATAGCATTCCCTAATCCTGAATTTTGCATATAAATTAATGGAATTCTTTTTGTTGATAAATGGTATCCTACTCCATAAGCAACTGCGCTTCCCTCATTATTTGATATAAAATTTTTTTTTTCAGGAATTATCGAAAGAAAATTTTTTAGTACACTATCAGGAACGCCTACATATTTGTCTATATTTTTTTTTTTTAATAATTTATAAAATTTAAGTGAATTTATCATTTTTGTAATTTTAATTGAAATAATTTAGGACCAATTAAGTTAATCTTTACATTTTTAAGATTATGGTCAGTTTTTTTCATACTATTGAATAAATTATTAATATTTTCCTTTTCAAAATCGGGAAATTTTTCATTGTGTCTTGGTTTAACAAAGATATTTTTTAAAAATCTTAGTTTATTTTTAATTTTTATGAAAAAAAGGTTGTTTTTTTTTGATAAATCAAAGCTTTTATATTTTTCCCATTCTTTTATAATATTTTGATTGGAGTTAGAATTTATAATATCTCCGTATCTAGATACAAATTTGTCATACAGTTGAGTGTTTAAGCTTGATGGTTCTTTCTCATTGTAAAGTTTTTGAACTATATCTCCAAGTTCAGTTTGATTTTTAGTAATTTCTCCAAATTGATTTGCAAATTCAAGCACGCCATTTTGCTCCAATGGTTTGTAGGCTATTACTTTTTTCTTTCTTATAAAACCCTCTAAACCTCCAGTACAACCATTGTGAATAATGATCTCAGAATTTTGAATCCAATACGAATGATCAAAATCTTTAGTTATTGTTAGATTTTCTCTCTCTATTAAAATATTCTTCCAATTTTCCACATTCTCTGAAGGATGTGGTCTTACAAGAAAGTTATAATTTGGAAATCTTTCTGTAAGGTAATTTATTGCAGAAGTGAACTTGTGCAATAATCTAAAATTATAACTCATCCAATCATAAAAGAACTTTTCATATTTTTTATTTGAAAAATAACCATTATTTTTTAAGAGTTTGACTACACTTGAATATTTAGTACTCCATAATCCAATCCCAATATTTGAAGATATCATGATAAATTTCTTTCCTCTAGTTTGAGCCGATTTGTATAAGTCATTATATTTTTCCTTCCAAAGTTCCATCCTTGGATTTCCTGTAATAACAAATTTTTCACTCAATTTTGAAAAAAGTTTGGATAATATTTGAAAGTCAAAACTACTCCAACAAAAAACTTTATTACTCAGGTTTATACTTTTTTCTGAAAATCTTACTTCACAAAATAAATCTAGGTCATTAGTTGATAGAGGTGTCTCTTCATCTAAACTTGTAACAACAGATTTATTTTTATTATAATTTTTTAGTTGGTTTAATCTTGATTCTGCCGGGGTGATGCTTTTTTCTAAAATTATACCTGGATTTAATTCTTTTTTCTCAACCATCTTTAAAATTTCATCATCCCCTATTAAAACCTGATGGCCTTTTGATGCAGCATACATACCTAGAAGTAATTTTGCTTTTAATTCTCTACTTAAAATCTCTAATTTTATATAAATATTCATGCGGTAAAACTATCCATCTCATCAAGATCAACTATTTTGTCACATAAATCTTTGCCTGCTTTTCTGTGAGTAATAAATATAATCGTCATTTTATTTTTTAATTTTTGCAAAATTGAAATTATTTTTTGTTCTGACACACTGTCTAAAAAACTTGTGGCTTCATCTAAAATTAAAACTTTTGGATCTAGATACAACGCTCTAGCTATTCCAATTCTTTGCTTTTGCCCTCCTGACAATTTCACTCCATTCTCCCCAAGTGTCATGTTTAGACCATTTTCTGATCGATCAACTATATTGTCAATTTCTAAAAGGCTTAATGTCTCTAAAATTTTATTTTCATTTATTTTTTCACTATCTTCACCAAGTGCAACATTATTTTTAATACTATCGTCTAAAATATATGTTTCTTGAGGTACATATCCTATTTTTGAATTCCAATATCTTTTAAATTTTTTATTTACAATATTCTGCTTTCCTACAGTTATCTCACCTTTTGATGGATTTAAAATTCCCATAATTAAGTCACCTAGTGTACTTTTCCCTGCTCCACTCTTCCCAATCAAAGCCAAAGAGGTATTTTCAGGGATAAAGAGGTTAAAATCTTTAAATAATAAATTTTTTACACCATCATATTTAAAGTCAACATCTTTTAGATCAATATCATAATTTTTAGTCGAAGCTTCATTTTTTGAATTGATGATTTCAACATTTATTTTTTTAAAATTTTCTAGTTCACTAGATAAAATATTCACTGCTGGAGCTGAATATCTAATACTCTGAATACTCAATAATATTTTGTTTAAAGATGGCAATAATCTGAATCCAACTAAACAAAAAACGATGATAAAACTTATTTGACTGTTTAGATTTTTTCCTAAGCTTAAAAATAATAATGTCGCGAATATAATTATTAACAAGAATAAAAATTCGATCCAAATTCTTGGCAATTTTTCAATAAATAATTGTTTATGTTTTGCAAGTGTTTCGGTTGTGACCAATTTTTCGTATATCTCAATAACTTTTTCTTCTTTACCCATAATTTTTAATAATTTGGGCATCCTGAAAGATTGAAGAATTTGTTTATTAATTAAAGACATGAATTTTTGTCTTATCATGCCTAAATCATAATTATATTTTTTTGTTATTTTTTGAGATAAAAATCCTAATGGAACAATAATCAAAATTAATAAGATTGTTTCTGTTGGATATAGATATAAAAGAAATGATATTAATATAATTGTGAGAACAATTTCTGAAACTAATGTCACGAGGTAAGCTAGTATCTTTCCACAAAAATCACTTATTGCTGTTTGAAAATTTCTAATTAAACCTGCGGTGTTTTTATTCATTATAAAAGACCAAGGACTATAAATATAATCAGTAAAAAATTGTTTATGGAGTCTGATTCCTATCTTTCCAAAAAATATTTGTTGTAGGTAAGCATTAATTGTAAGTAAAATAGACTTTATAAATATTACAAAAACAAAACTAGAAATAATAAATATAAACTGTTTTTTAAATGAATTTAACTCTAATAAAGAAATAAAATAATTTAAATACTTATTTTGTATAAAAATCTCATTATCGATGATTGAATATATTATCGGTATTATTATACCAATTCCTAGTATTTCCAGGGCAGATGTTAAAAAAGTTAAAATTAAAATTATTAGTAAATAATTTTTTTCTTTTTGTAAAATAAGACTTTCAACTTTTTTTAAGAATGACATATTCTTATTTTTTCATTTTTTCTAATTCTGATTTTAAATATTCGTATTCATTCATTTTTCTTTTCATGAAATTAATAGTTAACTTAATTTTTGTTGATATTCCCTGAGGAGTAAGAATATATGCATATTTCAGCTTATTTTTACTTTTCTTGAAATTCTTAATTTTTATTAACCCCTTTTTTTTAAGCTCCAAAATGCAAAAATTTAGTTTACCTAAACTTATACCTAATTGTTCAGCAATTTTTCTCTGTGATGTTTCAGAATTCTCATTAAGCTTAATTAAAATATTTAAATAATCTTGATTATTTATTGTTTTTTTATTTTTTGACATTATTTATATGTTCATCTTATGAACACTATATCGTTCATAATATGAACGGTCAAGTAAAGAGATCTATATATATTAATCTTTTAATTTTTTAATAAAGTAGTAATAGTTATATAAAAATTATGTTTGATAACAAAACTATACTAATCACCGGAGGGACTGGTTCATTTGGAAAAAGGTTCACAAAAATATTTTTAAAGAAGTTCCCAAAAATCAGAAAGCTAATCATATTATCTCGAGATGAATTAAAGCAATTTGAGATGTCTGAAAAAATAGAAAAAAAAGATTTAAAAAAAATAAGATTTTTATTGGGTGATATAAGGGATAAAGACAGATTGTTGATGGCTCTAAAAAAAGTCGATTATGTCATTCATGCTGCTGCACTAAAACAAGTTCCTACTGCCGAATATAATCCTTTTGAGTTTATAAAAACAAATATTTTAGGCGCTCAAAATTTAATAGAAGCATGTATAGTAAATAACGTTAAAAAAGTTATTGCTCTATCAACGGATAAGGCTGCAGCGCCAATTAACTTATATGGAGCAACAAAATTAGCTTCCGATAAGCTTTTTATAAGTGCCAACAACATTATTGGCAAAAACAAAATTTCATTTTCTGTTGTTAGGTACGGTAATGTATTAATGTCTAGGGGTTCCGTTATTCCAAAGTTCTTAGAAAATATAAGATTAAATAAAAATATAAATCTTACTCATCCTGATATGACAAGATTTAATATAAGTTTGGATGATGGAGTTAATTTTGTAATATTTGGATTGATAAACTCCATTGGTGGCGAAATTTTTGTTCCTAAATTGCCAAGTTTTAGAATTGTCGATCTAATAAAAAGTTTATCACCAAAATCTAAATATCACATATCTGGAATTAGATCAGGAGAGAAATTACATGAAGAAATGATAACGATAAGTGACTCATATAATACCATAGAAAGTAAAAAATTTTATATAATTCTACCTCAGGGTAAAATAAAGATAAATAAATATTTGAAAAAATTTAAAGCCAAAAAAACTCTAAAACCATTTTCATATAACAGTAATGAGAATACCCATTATCTCTCATCAAAAGATTTAAAAAGAATAATTGATGCAGAAAAAAAGATTAAGATATAAATGGATAGTTCAATTCATATTGAGATTGATACAGAAAAAAATGATATTCAAAATTTAAGTAAATACAGGTATAAAAAATTTTTTAATGAAGATATATCAATTTATTTTTTTGGAAACTTTAGAAATAATATTGATGATTTATGTAAAAATATAAGTAATTTTAAAAATACTTTTTCTCAAAAGAATTTATTCAATTTTTTTAAAGATATTCATGGTACTTGTGTATTATTAATTAATGCTAATGAAAAGTTTTATATATGTTCATCTATTTTTAACCTGTATTTAAGAATATTTAATAAAAATAAAAAAATAATAATTTCTGAGAAAGAATTTTTAAAAGACAAAAAACTTTCAGATGAAAAATGCTTTTTAAAATTATTTTCTCCACACCAATTTTTTTTTCATAGGGGATTATCTTGTGATGCAAGTGATTTTATTCCACCTGGATCATTTATAGAATATAAAAAAAAAGATAAAAATTATGAATTTAAATGGTATATTGATTTTAACATATTTTGCTCTAAATCAAATCATACAAAAATTGTTGATGAATTAGCAGAAAATTTTACGTCAGTTATTAACTCTTATAACAAATCAGAAAAGTATTTGCTGGGCTTATCTGGCGGTGTAGACTCTGCACTTATTTTAGCTCTCACACATGATAAATTAGATATAAGTCCAGTTCATCATACATCATTAGTTTATGATGATGAATTAAAAACTAGCCAATCTGTAAGTAAATACTTTAATAAACAATTAGATATTATTTATAAATATAAAAATAAAAATACCACACTTTTAAAAGAAGATGATATTTCAGAATACTTACATACTGCTTATAACTACATATCCCAAAAAGATAGTGTTGTTTTTTTTTTAGCTAACCATCAGGGGGTGATTAATAAAAATTATCCAAACCATAACTATATAAGTGGAGATGGTTTTCCGATGTCACTTACATTAGATCACTTTATGGTTTATCCTGACAGAGTAAATTCAAAGTTTAATTTTAATCTTAATAAAGAAAAAAGATTTCTTTATTCAATAAATCATTTTCAAGAAAATATTGATAAAGATTACAATGATACTTTTAATATCAAAAAAAAATTTCCAAACATTTCGCCATACTATTTTCCTATTTTAAATACTTATTTTGATCAAGAACCAAGATTAATTAAAGAATTTTTAACAAATAGTTTAACTAAGGAAACGATGACACATATAAGTCCAATAAATAATTTAAGTAATGAGCAGTCAGAAATATTAAAAAAACTTAAAATCAATAATGCATTTGAAATATTTAGTAAGATTCTCAAATCTGACTATTTCCAAAATAATTTACAAAAACCAGACCCAGTAGTAGCTCAAGTACTCTTCAAATTTTTGAGGTTTTTAGGACGCACAAATAAAGAGATGCACCAATCATCAATTGAGTCTAATAAAAACTCTAATCCTTTATGTGAATTTACAGGATTAAATACTAAAGTAATTTTAAATTTACTCTCAGTTAGAATTGATGATGTTTTGGTGAATAATGCTAAATGGCATATTTTTAAATTGTTTGAGAAAATTGCTAATAAAAAATTTGAAAATCTATTTAAAACACAATCTTTGAAAGATATAAATTTTATAAAAAGTAGATTAACACAAAAAGTAGCCTCTAAAATTTATAAGTTACCTGAATATGACTCTAGCTATGCTTTAGTAAATAATATTTGGTTAAAAAAATTTTTAAAAGAAAAAAATATAAAAGAAAAATTTAACGACTTTAAATCAACCTCAATTTTTAAAAAAGCAATGTTTGATTTTCCTAATAATAATGATTTAGAAAAAATCAACGATACAAATTCTAATTTATGGAAAATAAATAATATTACAACAATTTTAAAATATAGGACTTAAGCAAATAAATTAAAGAACACTAATATTATTTTCGTTTAGTTTTTTTAAAATATATTCATCTTTTAAATATTTTGAATTACTTATTTGTTTTTTATGTCTTTCTAAATTGTCTTTATAGAATCTTCTAAATTGTTCTCCTTGGTTTTTGCTAAAAGCTATAAAATATGCAAATCTCTTTTTTTCCTCTTTTTTAAATAAAAAATCTGGCAAAATTCGCTCAATATAGGGATTTATAGAGACAGATGGAAAAAATTTAAATAATTTAAATCTTCCAGCGTGATGAGTTCGCATATTCCATATTATAAGATCATTTTGCTGTGATCTGATATTATATATTTTACCTTTAAAAAAAATATCTTTGATTGGAAAACCGTTTTTAACAAATTTTTTTATAGTTTTGACAAATTCATTAAATGGGTAAAATCTAATTAATAGTTTTTTGTGAGATTTAATTCGAAACTTTATGCCTCCACTATTATCTTTATGGTTCTGAAGATAAATTGCAAGTCTGTATAGAGGATAATTAGATGAATAACTTTCTTCATCGTTTCTAGCATCGATATGAAAGTTATTAAGACCTAAATTCTTACCATAAAATATGGAACTATTTCCAAAATAAGTTGTATTTTTTTCTCCCATTAAGTTTGAAACAAAAGATAAAAATTTCTTGCTTAATAATACCTCGCGAGTTTCATCAATAGAAAGAACATCTACAGAATTTTGATCCTTAGTATCCAGGGTTTTAACTGCATAGTTTCTTAAGGTTCTAATTTCTTCATCAGTAAAAAAGTTTTTCACACAGGTAAAACCATTTTTATCTAAATTCGACTTATGGATAGCAGCATCAATCATCATTTTTAATTCCTAATATCAATTTAGCAATTTTATCATAACCTTCAATAGTGTAGTGACCATTTTTCCTAAATGGAAAAAACGAATGTGGATCATTATTTTTGAAATATTCTCTTACATCAATAATTTGAACGTTTTTATTTTTTACATTAGATAAAGTTTCAAAGTAAATTTCTTGATTTGAGGAGTTTAACTCAAAACTTTTGTATTCTGGAAGATATACAAAGATCAATTTCGCATCTAAGCTTTCTGCTTTATTATAAACCTTTTTAAAGATTTCATTAAATTCATTTATTGGCTGATCTTTTTTATCAAAATTTACTTGATGTATTTGGATATATTTCCTTAAATTGTTTAATTTTAAAAAAGAAATAAATTTAGTGTTCTTAATTTTTTTATATCTATCTTCTTCAGCAGAAATAATTTTTTCTCCAAAAGTGTCTGTTTTGCTTTGTAAAGATTTCAAATTTTGATAAAAATTTTCATCTTTAAAATATTTCACTAATATTTCATTTTTTAATTCATCATTTAAATTTGAATAATCATTTCCTTCATAAAATAGCCAAACTATATTTTTAATTGATTTATTTTTTGAATATTCTAAAAGAGACGCATACTCTGACAGCGGTCCATTGCCTGAAAAACTTACATTTATTGTTGGTAAATTTGAATACTTTCTTAATTTGCTAGCTATATCATTAGGTCTATTAACACATGCTCCATGGCCAAAAGAATCTCCAACAACGAAATATTCTATCTCATTATAGTCCCATTGTTCGTCTGGATTATTAAAACCATACCTGTCACTATCATAAATTGACATATATCCATTCTCATTACAAAAAACCGTTTTCATATTTGAAAGACCAGAGAGTGGAAAAAAATCTATGTTTTCGAAATTTAAATAACTTTTTGGTGGGATCATCATTGTCAAATTGGGGGTTTCTTCTCTCATATTTTGAAAAACGTTGAATCTATTATCTACAATTTTTTTTTTCTCCTTAATGTAAGCATCGTAAAATTCAAAAAGATAAAAAGAAAAAATAATACTTATAAAAATTACAATAAATATTTTTTTCAGACTTGAGCTTAAAAATAGCGTAGTCAATCCGATGCAAAAAAATAGAAAAGACAAAATATAATATTGTAGATAAAATTTATTATTTGCACCATTCCAAATAATTTCTGCTTTATAAAAAGTATGAATAAATAAAATCAAAGACAAAATCATTAAAAATACAAATAATTTTTTATCTTTTAAGAAACTTAACATTAGAAATTATCTTTTTTTTAATTCATTTAGTATTGTGTTAACAACATAATTTTGATCTTTTAATGTGAGATTATAAAATATTGGCAATGAAACCTCGCTTTCATAGAAGTTTTGAGAATTAATTAAATTTTTTTTATTATAAAAAAAATGTTTTTTAATAAAAGGTTGATTATAGAGAGGAATATAGTGAACTTGAAGATTGATATTTTTTTTTTGTAAATTTAAAAAAAACTTTTTTTTATCAATCTTTAATTTTTTGAAATTAATTCTTACTGGATATAAGTGGTATGAGTGGTAATTTTCTTTTTTTACTTTTGGTACAATAATTTTTTCTTCATTGTAAAATAATTTAGTATAAGTATCAGCAATTTTCCTTCTTCTTTTTACAAATTTATCTAATTTTTTAAGCTGACTTATTCCAAGTCCTGCCTGTATATCAGTTAATCTATAATTAAATCCTATTTCATCAACTTTATAAAACCATCTACCTTTAGCCTGAAGTTCTTTTTTTCTTCTTAAAACATTATGACTTCTTAATAGCTCAATGACTTGATGTAATTTTTTATTATTAGTTAATATTGAGCCACCCTCCCCTGTAGTAAAATTTTTAATCGCATGGTAACTTTGTGTTACTAAATCTGAGTATTTTACAGCATAGCCGGGATCATTTTTTAATTTTGATCCCATTGCATGACAATTATCATTCAATAAAAAAAAATTGTATTTTTTCTTGAGGTAATTAAGTGCTTCCCAATCACATGGCTGTCCTGCATAATCGACACCTATGACTGCTTTAATTGATTTATCTTTTTTTACAATGTGTTCAACTTTATTAGGATCAAGTGTATAATAATCTTTTTCGATATCTGCAAATCTTGGAATAAAATTATTTATAATTATTGAGCTTGCTGTTGAAATAAATGTAATAGGTGTTGTTAAAATCTTACTATTTTTTTTTAGATTTAATGACTTTATTGCGAGATGCAGAGCTGCTGTTCCGTTACTTAATACACTACAGTATTTGGATTTAAACTTTAAACTTAATTTATTTTCAAAAGCTTTGATAGTATTACCCTGGGTCAAAAATTTTGATTTGAGAATTTTTTTTACTGAAGTGATGTCATCCTGATCTATAAATTGTTTATTATAATCAATCATTTTTGT
>CESW01024278.1_pt1 | contig 15648 bp, 13 predicted proteins | sample 531171 | NCBI WGS metagenome assembly CESW01 (sample SAMEA2621859, study PRJEB7988) | marine metagenome | biome: marine biome (ENVO:00000447); feature: surface water layer (ENVO:00002042); material: "saline water (ENVO:00002010), including plankton (ENVO:xxxxxxxx)" | depth 5 m
ATTAGTCCACTAAAAGGAATTAGGCCAAAACAAAGAGAGTTTTCTAGACTTAACCTCTCATATACTATCACAAGCAAAAGGAAGCTTGCGGAGTTGGTTGATAAAAAAATGGTTTCAGGCTGGGATGATCCTCGAATGCCAACAATATCTGGTCTAAGAAAAAGAGGGTATACACCACAGTCTTTAAAAACCTTTGCAGTAACAGTTGGAGTTTCAAAAAGGGAGAATGTAATTGACGCTTCTCTTCTAGAGTTTTGTGTAAGATCACATTTAAATGAAATAGCACCAAGAGCAATGGCGGTAATTAACCCTTTAAAAATTAAAATTATTAATTATTGTAAGGGTGAGGGAGAGAAAATAAACTTCGAAATTAATCCTCAAAATCTAGAGAAAGGGAAAAGAGAGATAATATTTACAGATGAAATTTTCATAGAAAAAGATGATTTTCAGGAAAACCCTGAGGAAGGGTTTTTTAGGCTGGCACTAGGCGAAGAAGTAAGGCTAAAAAACGCATACATTATAAAGGCGGTTGATATTATTAAAGATCCAAAAGGAAATATATCCGAAGTTTTATGTGAGTATGATGAAAAAAGCAAAAGCGGTTCAAACACTCCAGAAAGCAACAGAAAAGTTAAGGGAACAATTCATTGGGTTTCAGCAAAAGAGGCAGTCAGGGCAAAAATAAACATATACGACAGACTTTTTAAAGTTGAGTTGCCTGGAAAAAACAAAGCAATTGAAAATGAAATCAACGAAAACTCATTGATAACAAAAGAAGCATTAGTTGAACCATATTTATTAGAAGCAAAAGAAGGTCAGCAATTCCAATTTCAAAGGTTGGGATATTATGTAAAGACTGATAACAAAAAAACCCTAGAGTTTAATAAAATCGTAGGGTTAAGAGATGGATGGAAAAAGTAAATTTACACACTTTCAGACTCATCAAAACTTGGCGTTTCAGGCTCTTCAGGTTTTGTTGCTCCTGTTTCTGTGAATTTCTGATTTTCTTTTTGCATTGCCTCACCAATTTTACTGCTAGCTGTAAATGCTGCAACCATGTCGTTTAACATAGTGCTTCCTGCTTGAGGGGAGTTTGGTAGAAGTATCAAGTTAGAGTTTGTTTCTCCACCAATTGACTGTAAAGTGTCATAGTGTTGAGTAACAACAATAAGCGCAGAGGCTTCTTGTGAGTTGATACCAACTGATCCAAGTGTACCAACAGAATCCTCAATACCCTTAGCAATTTCTCTTCTTTGATCAGCTATACCTTGACCCTGCAATCTTTTGCTTTCTGCTTCTGCTTTTGCCTTTTCAACAATTAAAATTCTTGCAGCATCCCCTTCATACTGAGCCGCTGTCTTTTCCCTGTCAGCAGCATTAATTCTGTTCATTGCTCTTTTTACCTCCGCATCTGGCTCAATATCGGTTACAAGCGCTTTTACTATAAAATATCCATACTCTTCCATCGCATCCCCAAGTGATTGTTTTACTGCTACAGCAATATCATCTTGTTTCGAGAAAACATCATCTAGTTTCATTTTTGGAACCTGCGAACGAATAAGGTCAAAAACATATGACGTTATTTGATCCTGAGGAAAGTCTAGCTTATAAAAAGCGTCAAAAACTTTAGATTCTACAACTCTGTATTGAACAGAAACCTTTAGTTTTACAAAAACATCATCGCTGGTTTTTGTTTCTACAACGACATCAAGTTGAAGAACCTTTAAACTCAATCTTCCAGCAATTCTATCAACCAAAGGAATTTTAATCTGAATACCGGGCTTTCTGACGGATTGAAATTTACCAAATCTTTCAACAATAGCTGCAGACTGTTGTTTAACGATAAATACCGTAGAGATGGTAATGAAAAAAAGAAACAATATAATTAAGGGTGTTGTAAATAGACTCATTTTTTTAAATTTTATTTATTAAACTTTCAATTCTCTGGAGCGTTTCATCATGACCTATAATTTCAATAATTTTAAACAAATCAGGACCAGATAAACTTCCAACTATACAAAGCCGCAAAGTCTTCATAATATTTCCGAAGGAAATTTGGCTCTCAGACGCGAAAGACATTAAGCTTTCTTTAAGTGATAAAGGATCTGAAATTAGCTCCGTATTTAATTTACAAAAATTTAGAATATCATATATGGTATTTCTAGTTATTTTTTCAATTGCATCAGAGTCATAGCTTTTAGGCTGGTTAATAAAAACAAAAACTTCTTTTTCAACATCAAGTACTGTATTAAGTCTTTGTTTAATAAGATCTACAATTTCTTCGCAAACCTTAACTTCATACTTTTTTTCTAGTAAAGATTTTGCCTGATTAGATAATGAGAGAATTTTTTTAGAAGAAAAATCTTTAAGGTGTAGGTGGTTAATCCACAAAGCTTTTTTAACATCAAAACGAGCACCAGATTTGTTAATATACTTACTCTCAAAGCATTCAATTAACTCATCCAAGGTGTATTTTTCTGTCTCATCTTTCCCTTTCCATCCAAGAAGAGCTAGGTAGTTGATAATTCCTTCCGGTGTGTAACCAAACTCTTTAAAACCTTTTGACTCTTCCCATTGAACTGCAAAAACTGGATGCCCTTGTTCATCAGCATCTCTTTTTGAAAGTTTTCCTTGTCCAGTACTTTTTAATATGAGGGGAAGGTGGAAGAACTTTGGTGGATTCCATCCAAAATGGTCATATAGTGTTATATGTGAAGGAAGAGAAGATAACCATTCTTCTCCCCTGACAACAGAAGTTATTTTCATGTCATGATCATCTACAACGTTCGCAAAATGATACGTTGGCATACCGTCAGACTTCATGATTATTTTATCCTCTAATTCATTGGATTTAAAACTCAGAGAGCCCCTAATTTCGTCATTTACAGTTACTTTTCTTTCTTCAGGAACAACCATTCTAACAACATAGCCCCCTCTTTTAATCCTAGCTTTAACCTCTTCATCTGAAACTGTAAAAGAGTTTATCATATTCTTTCTTGTTTCGTAGTTATATTTAAATTGACCATTGGCGTTTGCCCTCATCTTTTCAAGTTCTACAGATGTGTCAAAAGCATAGTAAGCCAATCCTTTTTTAATAAGTTCATCAATACATTTTTTATATAAATATTTTCGTTCACTTTGTTTAATTGGACCTTCATCGAATTTTAAACCAAGCCATCTTAAAGAATCTTTTATATGTTCTTCCGCTCCTTTAACGGTTCTTTTGGAATCCGTATCTTCAATTCTAAGAATAAAGTCTCCACCATTTTTTTTAGCAATTAAATAATTAAACAAAGCTGTTCTTACTCCCCCAATGTGAAGAGGTCCGGTCGGACTCGGTGCAAATCTAGCTCTTTCTTTCATTCTTCAAATATAACACCATATTATTCCTTATTGAAATTATCCTTAATAATTGATTTATATTTGTAGAAATATGCAAAAGATTAAATTTATTGGATATTCAAATAGCTTAATCCAAAATAAAATTATAGCTGAAACAATTGTTTTTTTTGCCAACAAAAGTGGTTTTAAAATAGAAAAGCTTGAATATAATTTTGTGGGCTTAAATGTCATGAGATTAATGAATGTTAATTTTTTAAATCATGACAATCATACTGATATTCTCACATTTGATTACTCTGAAGAAAAAAATCTTATTGCGGAAGTCTATATTTCTCTGTCGATGATGAGAGAAAATGCAAAAAAATATAACCAAAGTATTGAAAATGAGTGTATTAGACTTATCTCTCACGGTCTTTTCCATTGTCTCGGATATAAAGACAAGACACCTGATGAAAAGGTTACTATGAGAGAATTGGAAGAAGAGTTTATATTTGCCGTTTCACGTGAAACCAATCAAAATGTTTGAATCTAAATATGACGTTATTGTTGTAGGTGGTGGTCACGCTGGTGCAGAGGCATCTGCAGCTGCAGCAAACCTTGGCGCCAAAACACTTTTAATAACTATGAATCTTCAAACAATTGGACAAATGTCATGTAATCCAGCAATGGGAGGTATTGCAAAAGGTCAAATTGTTCGGGAAATTGATGCACTTGGCGGATATAGTGGTGTGGTTTCAGACTTAACAGCTATACAGTTTAAAATGTTGAACAAATCTAAAGGACCTGCAATGTGGAGTCCAAGGGTTCAGTCAGATAGAGCTAAATTTGCCCTCAAATGGCGAGAGATGTTAGAGAATACAACAAATCTTGATTTTTATCAAGACATGGTTGTTGGTTTAATCATTGAAAAAAGTACAATAAAAGGAGTTGTTACTGGTCTGGGTAATAAAGTATACTCTCACTCTGTTATTTTAACAAATGGAACATTTTTAAATGGATTAATTCATGTCGGGGATAAAAATTTTGGAGGAGGAAGGGCTGGAGAAAAGTCTTCTGTAGGTATTACATCAGAACTTGAGTCTTATGGGTTTAAATCTGGAAGAATGAAAACAGGAACCCCGCCAAGAGTTGATGGAAGAACATTAGATTATAGTGTTATGGAGGAGCAACCAGGAGATAAAAATCCTGCAAAATTTAGTTATCTAGAATGCATTCAACCCCTTAAGCATCAGATAAGCTGTTACATAACTTATACAAATAGAGATGTTCATGATATCATGTCTGAGTCTTTTAGTCGGTCACCCATGTTTAACGGAAGTATAAGTAGTACAGGTCCTAGGTACTGCCCTTCAATAGAAGATAAAATATATAGATTTGCAGAAAAGGATAGACATCAAATATTTGTTGAACCTGAGGGAGAAAACACTGTCGAGGTCTATGTCAACGGTTTTTCAACTTCAATGCCAGAAGATGTTCAATATGATGCTATCAAAAAAATTAAAGGATTTGAGAATGTTAAGATTTTTAGACCAGGATATGCTATAGAGTATGATTATTTTCCACCAACTCAATTAACACTTACTCTTGAAACTAAGTTGATAAAAAATTTATTTTTTGCTGGACAGATTAATGGTACAACAGGCTACGAAGAAGCTGCTGCTCAAGGTTTAATAGCAGGCATTAATGCTGTTTCGAAAGTATTTAATAAAGATCCTTTAATATTAACAAGAAGTGAGGCTTATATTGGTGTTTTGATTGATGATTTAATTACTAAAGGAACTGAGGAGCCATACAGAATGTTTACATCCCGTGCAGAATATAGAACCTTGCTTAGACAAGACAATGCAGATATTCGATTAACAGAGAAATCATTCAAGATTGGCTTAGCCAAGAAGGAAAGATATGCTCGTGTTAAACAGAAACAAAAACAAGTTGAGAGTTTTGTTAAGTTTTTTAATGATACAAGTTTTGAGCTAGACGAGGTTAATAAAATTTTAAAATCAGTAAACTATGAACCTGTACCTCAAAAAGGAAAAATAGATAAAATATATTCAAGGCCTAATGTTAAACAACAGGATATCAGAAAAATAACCTCAGTGGAAAATTATATTCAAGCAAATAAATTAGACAATGAAGTTTTAGACCAGACTGAGATTCAAATAAAATATAAGGGTTACATAGAAAAAGAGAAGGCTAACGCTGACAAACTTCAAAGACTAGAGGACATTAAGATTCCAGATAATTTTGATTACAACCCCTTAGCCTCGTTATCCCATGAGGCAAAAGAGAAATTAAATAAAATTAGACCTACCACACTCTCTCAAGCATCTAGAATTAGTGGTATTAATCCAAGCGATATTAGTGTTTTGCTTGTTAAGATGGGTAGATAAAAGTTCCACGTGAAACAGTTATTAAAAAAAGACAGAATGGTTTTAAGCACTAAAGATTACGTTGCTTCAAACAAGCATTTCAATCTTTTCCTTGATGTTAAGACAAATATTGTTTGGACAAGCTTAGCAGAAGATCATAATTACAATAAATACTATGAAAATGAAAATTATCATCCACATAATAAAAAGAAAGGTATCATGTCTCTTTTTTATAAGCTCTCACAAAACATAATGTTTAACTATAAATTAAAAGTTTTACAAAAAACCCTACGACCATCAAGTATAATTTTAGATTATGGATCGGGTGATGGTAATTTTGCTAAATTTTTAAAAAAAAAGAAGATCAGTGTTTTAGCATATGATCCAATAACAAATAAACATATAACTTCTCAAGTAATTGAAAATCAATATGATATGATTATGATGTGGCATGTTCTTGAACACATTCCAGATATTTATGAGGCCATAGTAACATTAGAAAAAAAATTAAAACATAATGGCGCTCTAGTTGTTGCAGTTCCAAACAGAGATTGTTTTGATTCAAGGGCATATGGAAAACATTGGGCTGCCTGGGATGTACCAAGACATTTATACCATTTTAATCACAATTCCTTACAAAATCTAATGAAAGAAAATGGATTTAGTCTAATTTCTAGACATCCTTTGTGGCTAGATTCTTATTATATATCATACCTATCAGCTAAATACAAAAAGTCTATCTTTCCATGGATTAATGCAATTGTCATCGGTTCAATTTCAAATATATTAGCACTTTTCACATCCAAATACTCATCCTCTTTTTATATTTTCAGAAAAATTTAGTTCTCAGGAGTATTAATAAGCTTTGTTATTTCAATTGCGAACGATGTGAAAACAATTTTAGAATTAACGTTTCTTGAAATGGAGTAATGTGAATCTTCAATTAAATCAATTATTTCAATTAAATTTTTGCTGTGAATGAATGGAGAAAGTTTACCTATTTTAAAATCTGAAATTGAAACAAAAGAACTTAGATTTTCAGATTTATAGCTTACAAGCATAGCTTCTCTAATGAGAAAGGAACAAAAACTTAGAAAATCTTTTTGTTGTTCTCTAGAATTAGAAGCTATTTTCTCAGACCATTTGGTAAGATCTATAACAGCTTTTTTACTTTTTTTTGCAAGAAAGGCAAATCTCAAACAATCAATAAAATTTTGTTCATGAATGATTGAAGATGAGCCTTCATCTATGTAGTTCAATGCCCTAGAAATGCTACCTCTTGAGGATTTTACAATTAAATTAAAGTCAATATCAATCTTTAAATTTTTTAAAAACTGTTTGAGTTCTTCATGATCAATAGGGCCAAGGTTTGAAATTTGGCATCTTGATATTATTGTAGGTAAAAGAGCTTGTAAACTATTTGTTATTAGGATAAAATATGTATCAGTAGGAGGTTCCTCTAATATTTTTAAAAGCTTATTGGAGGATTGAGGCATCATTGTCTCAGTACCCCATAAAATAAAGACTTTATTGCCACCAAGAAATGGTTTAAGAACTGCTTTCTTTTGAATTCTATCAATCTCAGGGACCTTAATAGATCCTTGAGAGGTTGTGTTTCCAATAAAGCTTGACCACTTTTGAAAATCTGAGAAAGGAAATTGTTTAGCAAAAGATATCCACTTAGTATAAAGTGTTTCAGTATCCTTAATTGATGCAAAAGTAGGAAAAGAAAAATGTAAATCTGGGTGATCCAGGAGTTCTCCTTTAAAAGATTTTTTTTGAATTAATAGCTCTCTTGCAATTTCAACAGCAAAATTTAAACCACCATAGCCATCTTTATCTACAAGAATTTTTGATTGAGGAAATTTTTTTTTTTGAATTGAATAATAGAGCTTTTCTTTAATATGTCCTTGACCTAAAATTCTATCTAAATTCATACCTAAATATATATCATATTATATCTTTGTCGACAAAATAATATTAACATGTCTGATCTAGAACAACAAGACTTAAAAAACAAAAAAGTAATTGTAAGAGTTGACTTAAATGTCCCCTTAGATGATGATGATAATGTGACAGACACTACAAGAATTGTAGCATGTAAAGAGACCGTTGATTTAATTTTAGAAAAAGGTGGAATATGTATTCTAATATCTCATCTTGGCAGACCGAAAGGAAAAGAAAACAAATTCTCGTTAAAAAAAATAATAGACACAGTGTCTTCGGTATTAGGCCGGAAGGTATTTTTTTATGAGGATTGTATTGGCCAGGGTGCACAGGAAGCTATATCTAAATTAGATAAAGGCAGTATTATTCTTTTGGAAAATCTTCGTTTTTATGAGGAGGAAACATCAGGAGATAGAGTATTTGCTAAAAACCTTTCAAAATTAGGGGATATATATGTAAATGATGCTTTTGGATCTTGTCATAGAGAACATGCGTCAACATTTGTAATTGCAGAATATTTTGAGAATAAAAAATTTCCAGGCATGCTTCTTAAAAAAGAGCTTGATGCAATAAATCAAATAGCTAATAATGGAAAAAAACCTGTTCTTGCAATTTTGGGAGGTGCCAAAGTCTCAAGTAAACTTGGTATTTTGTATAATCTGATTAAAAACGTAGATAAAATTATCATTGGAGGAGGAATGGCTTACACTTTTATTAAAGCAAAAGGAGGAAAAATTGGAAACTCTTTGTTAGAAAATGAATTAATTACTAATGCACAAGAAATTTTAAGTTTAGCGCAAGCATTAGATAAAAAAATAATTTTGCCTATAGACACAATAGCCTCTAAAGACTATGATAATAATGATCAAATCTTAACCTTTAATTCAAAAGAGATAGAAGATGGGTGGATTGGGCTGGACATTGGAAAAAAGTCTATAGAAATGTTTAATCAAGAAATTTTGAGTAGTAACACAATTTTTTGGAATGGACCTATGGGAGTTTATGAAAAGGATTTGTTTTCTGAGGGAACGAGATCGATATGTAACTCTCTTAGAGAAGCAAAAGAAAAAGGAGCCAATGTAATTGTAGGCGGGGGTGACTCAATAGCAGCCTTAAAAAAGCTTGGAAAAGAGGACTGGGTTGGCTATATTTCAACTGGAGGAGGAGCTCTTTTAGAAAGTCTAGAGGGGAAAATTCTACCAGGCGTAAAGGCTTTGATGAAATGAATTTAAAGAACAACGTTTTAATAATATTAACTTGGATGCTTTTCATTTCATGTCAATCAGACAGTTCCATAGCATATGTTCCGGAATCAAATGGCAATATTAATGCGTTAACTATAGTTATGAATAATAGTTTATGGTCAGGAAATCTTGGAAGCAGTATTAAGGAGTCTTTAATGGAACCATACGAAGGACTCCCTTTTGACGAACCTAAATATGATTTGTATTATATACAACCATCAATATTTAAAGGCTTTGCAAGAAGTAGTAGAAATATAATTGTATTTAGAAAAGATACATCTGATCAAGGATTTAGATTAATCAAAAATCTTTGGGCAAGACCTCAAATAACAGCTCTAATAACAGGTGAAGATGAGGAGGTAATGAATTTTTATTTTGATGAAAATAAAGATCTTTTATTAAGATCGATTTCAGAAAATGAAAGAACTGAAAAAATTCGTAGAATGAGAAAGTCTCTTAATGATGATCAACAACTTGAAGATCGTTTTGGAATTAATCTTATTTTTCCTGACGCATACTCCACAGTTAAGGACACATCAAATTTTGTTTGGATTGAGAAGCAGTTAGTAAAAGGACATATGAATATTATTGCTTATACACTTCCATTAGATATAGATTTAAAAAAGATAGAAGAAAGAATCCCTGCAATAAGAGATTCAATTGGACAAATATATATACCAGGAAGAGTTCCTGGCTCATATATGATTACTGAAAGAGCTTATCTTCCCTATTATTACAAAACAAAAGTTAACAATTTAGATGCTATCTTAACTAAGGGCACATGGGAAGTTCAGAATGATTTTATGGCTGGACCGTATATTAATTATATTATCAAAGACACAATGAATAAAAGAAATATTGTAATTGAAGGTTTTTCGTTTGCACCATCAGAGAGTAAGAGAGACTACATGTTTGAATTAAACACCATTATAACAACAATGAGATTTGCTAAATAGTATTATTCCTTTGCATCTTCTTCTTCTTCCTTAGTAGCTTTTTTAAATTCTTTAATTCCGCTTCCAAGCCCTCTCATGAGCTCCGGAATTTTTCTACCACCAAACAGTAAAAGAACAACGATAATTATTAATATTATTTGAGGTCCACCTATCATACTTGAAAAATTTATTTAACTAAGTTTATATACAAATTTACTGAATTATTTTTTGTAATGTGAATTTATTAATAATTAATAACTTATGATTAACTATACATATATTTGCATTAGTGCTAAAAAAGAAAAAACATACCATACTAGATAAATTATCTGAAAGATTTCATATACTTATAGTAAATGAAAAAACCCTTGAAAGAAGGAAACTTTTATCATCATCATCACTTAATTTTCTAATGTCTTCCTTTATTGTATTTCTAGTAGTTCTGTCTGCATCTTTTTTACTTATATACTTTACCCCACTCAAAGAATATTTTAGAGGTTATACCAGTGTTGAGCTTAGACAAAATGCTATTGAGAACTCAATGAAACTCGACTCCTTAGAGAGCCTCTACATAGTACAAAGTAATTATATTAATTCACTAAAAGACCTTTTGTCAGGAAATATTTCATATGACGAATTGGATGAAAACTTAAGTTGGAAAGAAAATAGTATAGCTGAGTTGGAGATTGTAGATACAAATCAAGAAGATTCTTTGTTAAGAGCAATAGTTGAAGAGGAAGACAAATATAACGCATTTGACATTCAAGAAGAGAGATTTACAACTGTTCTTTTTCCGCCTGTTAAAGGTGGTCTATCATCAGCTTTTGATGTAAACACTAGGCATTATGGAGTAGATATTGTAATACCTGAGAACTCACCTGTTCACTCTATTAGTGAGGGAATTGTTGTATTTTCTGAATGGACCTCAGCAACTGGGTTTGTGATTATAATTGAACATTTAAACGGTCTAACCTCAATTTATAAGCACAATTCCTCTATTGTTAAAACACAAGGGGATAGAGTAGGAACAGGAGAAATCATTGCCTTCACTGGAAATACGGGAGAGTTAACAACAGGCCCTCATCTTCATTTTGAATTATGGTATCAGGGTGAACCAGTTGACCCTCAAAGTTATATTGAGTTTTAAATGAAAACTCTAATTACAATTCTTTTTTCTAAGCTAGTAAAAAAAAGAAATAAAATATGGATCACGAACCCACTAAAAACTCAAAATAAAACTTTTAAAAAATTATTAAAAAAAGGAATGAACACACAGTTTGGGTTGGATCATAATTTTTCTAGCATCAAAAGTTATGAGGATTTTAAAAATCAAGTTCCAATAAGAGATTATGAAGGTTTAAAGCCATATGTTGATAAAGTTGTTTCAGGAGAAAAAAATATTCTATGGCCAGGACAACCACTTTATTTTGCTAAAACAAGTGGTACAACTTCTGGTATAAAATATATACCAATTACAAAAGAATCTATCCTAACACATATAAATTCAGCACGAGATGCACTTTTAAATTATTTTTTAAAGACAAACAATTACAAACCAATAAATGGGAAACATATGTTTTTACAAGGTAGCCCTAAACTTGATAAAAAAAATGGTGTGTTTATAGGAAGGCTTTCTGGCATAAGTGCTCATTATATCCCTAGACTTTTTTTAAAAAACAGAAAACCTTCATGGAAAACAAATTGTATTGAAGACTGGGAAAGTAAAGTTGATATGATAATTCAAGAGACAGTTGGAGAAAAAATGACAATTATAGCTGGAATACCTTCATGGGTACAAATGTATTTTGAGAAGATTATATCAAATGAAAATAAAACAATAAAGGAGGTTTTCCCTGATCTTACATTATATGTATATGGTGGAGTAAGTTTTACTCCTTATAAGTCATCATTTGATAAATTATTTGGAAACAAGGTTGATACTTTGGCAACTTATCCAGCATCAGAGGGATTTTTTGGATACCAAGATAACTTTACTGAGGAGACAACGGATTTGTTATTATTGTTGAATAACGATATTTTTTATGAGTTTATAAAAGCAGAGGACTTCATAAATGGAAATTTTAAAAGAATTTCTATTAAAGATGTCCATATTAATGTAAATTATCTATTAATTATATCAAGTTCTGCTGGATTATGGGGTTATAACATTGGAGATACTGTGAAATTCACATCAATTAAACCTTACAGAATAATTGTTACAGGAAGAATCAAACATTTCTTATCAGCATTTGGGGAGCATGTTATTTCAGAGGAAGTGGAAAATTCTATGAATATTGCGACAAAAACCCATAATGTAACTATAAGAGAATTTACTGTTGCACCAAATATAAATCCAAAAAAGGGTCTACCCTGTCATGAATGGTATGTAGAATTCGAAACTCAGCCACAGGATATAAACACCTTTTCAAAAACCTTAGAAACTCAGATGCTTAAACAAAATATTTATTATAAAGACTTAATTAAAGGAGGAATATTAAAACCATTAGAAGTTATTTTAGTAAAAAACGGGGGTTTTAATAATTACATGAAATCTGTAGGAAAATTAGGAGGCCAAAATAAAGTACCCAGACTATCAAATGATAGAAAAATTGCTGATAAATTAAATTATTACAACTATTGAGCAAGAATGCAACCATAGTTTACTGTGTTAAGAGAAGTTTTGTTAAATCTGACATTTCAATCTTAGAGGCACTAGACTATAATGTTTTTCAAATACAATCTAAACCAAAGAAAACACTATTATATTTTGTAAAAAATAGGATAAAAGAAACAATAAAGTCAATTTTTTATCTGTCTAGGTCAAAAATAGTAATTATCTGGTTTAATGATTATCATGCGTTTATTCCAATTATTTTTTCAAAACTTTTTTTAAAAAAATCAGTTATTGTTGTTGGAGGATATGATGCTATCGTAGATGAGCAGAACCAGCACGGTCTATTCTTTAAAAAAGATATTAGATCTATATTAGCAAAAATTAACTATAGTTTAGTTACTGAAATATGGGTAGTTCATAGATCTTTGGAAAAAGGATGTAGATATGCTAAGGAGAAATTTAATGTTATATCAGGAGTTAGGAATTTTTCCAAAAATAAAAAATTACTAATTAAGGAGATAAATACGGGATATGATAGTAGATTTTGGAATTATGATACTAGCATAAAAAAAACTGGAGTATTGACAGCAGCCTTTTTCTCAGATGAGCGAGTCATTAACATTAAGGGCTTAAAAATGTTCAACAAATTAGCATCTTTAGTTCCAGAAGTTCCTTTTACAATTGCTGGACAAACCAAAATCCAGATTGTAAATTTTTTAGACTTAAGTCCTAATGTAAGTGTGCTAGGAGTTCAAACTAAGACTCAAATGAAAGAACTTTATATAAGACATAAATTTTATTTTCAGGGATCGCGAGTTGAGGGGCTACCTAATGCAGTCTGTGAAGCTATGTTATGTGGGTGTCTACCAATAGGCTCTCGAGTTTTTGGAATCCCAGATATAATTGGCAATTCAGGAATTTTATTTGACACTGAAAAAGATTTAGAAAAAGTTAAAGACTACATTATATCAGATATAGGAGATAAAGAGTCAAAATATTCAAGGAATAGGATAATATCAAAATTTGATATTTTAATGCGTACTGAGAAAATAAAACAAAATATAGATTAATGGAAATAGGGGTATTAGGGTTTAGTGGATCTAGAAACATTGGAGATTATATTCAAACAAAAGCTGTTATTGATATTTTAAACAAACAAAACATTAAAATCCTGGACAGAGAAAAACTTAATACTTATAGCGGTGATCCAATAAAAACTATAATTAATGGCTGGTTTATGGAGAATCCAAAGAATTGGCCACCAAGTAACAATATTAAACCATTATTTATATCCTTTCATATTAATCCGTCAATAGCAAAGACATTTTTAAATCAAAAATCAATTGAGTACTTTAAAAAACATCAACCAATTGGATGTCGCGATTTTTACACGAGAGACCTTTTGGCTATGAATGGAATTAATGCTTATTTTTCATCTTGTGTAACATTGGGTATAGAAAGAGAAAAATATCTTAACAAGCAAACCCCGAGAGGTTTATTAGTAATAGGAGCCTTTGATAGGCTTAAACCAACTTTAGATTATAAATCTCCTTTAAAATTTCTACTATCTATGATAAAGTACCCATATAGATTTTTGAATTATGGCATTAAATTGCAAAAGTTTAATAAATACCTATTTAAACAAAATTTTGAAATAAAGAGGTATTCTCAAATTTTAAAACAGTCAATAAATTTACATTCTGAAGGCATATCTTTAGCAGAAGAGATGCTAAAAAAAATTGCTGAAAGTGAGATAATAATTACTTCTAGAATTCATGCTGCTTTACCAGCTTTAGCCATGGGTTTAAAGGTTATATTTATTGATGAGGGGCTAGGGCATACTAATCAAAAAATGAGAGTATATGACTTGAAAAATTATTTTCAGACAGCAGACTTCAAAGACTTTTTTATGATTAATTTAGAGAACATTAAGAATATGGAAAACCATAATAATCATATACAAAATATAAAACAAATAATTAACAAATTTAAAACTGAATGAATATTTTAGTTATAGGCTCCGGTGGTCGAGAACATGCTATAATATCAAGTTTTTCTAACAGTAATAAATGTTCAAAAGTTTATGCACTTCCAGGAAATGCTGGAACAGAGTTATTAGCAGAAAATATTGAGGGAGATGTAAATGACTTTGAGCTCATTAAGAAAGTTACATTAGAACATAAAATCTCATTGGTGTTTGTTGGACCTGAGGATCCAATAGTTAATGGTATTTATGACTTCTTTAAATCTAATATTGAACTAAAGGATGTTAACATTATTGCTCCGAGTAAACAAGCGGGTCTTCTTGAGGGCAGTAAAGATTTTGCTAAAGACTTTATGAAAAAGTATAGTATACCAACAGCAAAACATAAAACTTTTTCTATCAAAAATATAAATGAGGCTGATAGTTTTCTGGAAAGTATGAATCCGCCGTATGTCCTAAAAGCTGATGGTTTAGCTGCAGGCAAAGGAGTATTAATATTAAAGGATTTAGAAGATGCTAAATTAGAACTCAGGAATATGATTCTAGACAGAAAGTTTGGGAAATCCTCGACTAAAGTTGTAATAGAGGAGTTTCTTGATGGAATTGAACTTTCATGTTTTATTCTAACAGATGGTAAAAACTACAAAGTTCTTCCTTTTGCCAAAGATTATAAAAAAATAGGAGAAGGAGATAAGGGTCTAAATACTGGAGGTATGGGCGCTATTTCACCTGTACCCTTTCTCAGCAATAAACTTTTAGCTAAAATTCAAAATAAAATAATTAAACCAACAATTACTGGTATAATGAAAGAAAAAATGAAGTATAATGGATTTATTTTTATAGGACTAATACAAGTTGAAGATGAGCCATATGTTATTGAATATAATGTTAGAATGGGAGACCCAGAGACAGAGGTTGTGTTTCCTAGATTAAAAAATGACCTAGTTGAACTTTTTAATTCAATGGGAACATCTAAATTTAAATCTGTAAAATTAAAAATTAGTGACAAACATGCTGCAACTGTTATATTAGTTTCAGGAGGTTATCCTCAGTCGTATAAAAAAGGTAAAACAATAAATGGTTTAAATAATTTATCTGAAGTTTTAGTGTTTCATGCTGGAACTAAAAAAAAGAATGATTCTTTTGTCACTAGCGGAGGAAGAGTATTAGCAATAACATCATTGGCTAATAGCTTTGAATTAGCTCTTGAAAA
>CESW01149400.1_pt1 | contig 15637 bp, 6 predicted proteins | sample 531171 | NCBI WGS metagenome assembly CESW01 (sample SAMEA2621859, study PRJEB7988) | marine metagenome | biome: marine biome (ENVO:00000447); feature: surface water layer (ENVO:00002042); material: "saline water (ENVO:00002010), including plankton (ENVO:xxxxxxxx)" | depth 5 m
GGCATGGGTAAAATACCAAAGTATACAATGGGCGGAGATACCATGCAGGAATATGGTATGGGTAAAATACCTTACATGAGCAGAGGTGGAGAGCCTGGCTCTGCATTAGCTGCAAATTTTGGTGGTGGAGAATCTTTTATTTCTGGTAGAAATTATCAGTCTCGAGCAATGTCTGGATTTTTCTATAGCGGTCTAGCTGAAAATGTAGGGTTACAAGAAGACGCACAAGAATTTAAAGGTATACTTCAAAAAAGAGAAGAAGAGCGTCGTCGTCGCGAGATGGAAAGACAAGCAAAAAAAGCAAAAAGAAGAAAAATACTGGGTATGATAGGAAGTATAGCCACATCTTATGTTTTAGGGTCTGTATTTAGCGGTGGTGATGCTGGTGGAAAAATGGGCTTGGGTGCGGACACTATAACAAGAATGCCTGAGGAAGCTTTTAATTTTCAAGCCCCTACTGAATTTGATTCCATGGTAAATCGACTTGGCTTTAATCCTTATTCGCAGTCAAGAGGAGGTAAAATAAATAAATACGCTGCAGGCGGCATGATCTACGGAAAATCTGGTATCGATCAAATTCCTGCAATGTTAAGCGAAGGAGAATATGTTATCAAGGCTAGCAGCGCAAGACAAATGGGCAAACCAATGCTTGATAAAATAAACGCAGGAAAATTTTACGAAGGAGGATCTGTTTCTCCTGAAGTACAAAAAGAAGAATCATCTGTTTCTGGAGGTCAAACAAATAACATCAGTATCAATATCAAAATGGATGCATCTGGTAATAGACAAGAATCTTCTCAAAATCAACAGGATTCAGGCGGAAATATGAAAGAAGAAAATCAAGGTGGTGAATTAGGAAAGAAAATTAAAGATGCTGTGGTTGGCGTAATAATTGAAGAAAAAAGGCCGGGAGGATTATTAAGTGAAGTGCAATGAGTTATTCAAACTATGAGCAAACTGTAGTATTAAATGGATACGCTTTATCTGGGGTTCAAGATGTAAATGGATCTTATGGAATAAGTGAATCTCCAATAAGAGTTGCTGGAGTTGGATTTATAGATGCGCTTGTAGAGTCTCCATTAGAAGGAAATTTTTCTATATCAAGAAAAATGGTTTCTTCTGATCCTTTAATAGAATACGATGCTTTGGGTAATTTTACATTTGATGAAAATGAAATTAGTGGTGCTATATTATATGATAACGATACTAAAGGTTTCGGTTTTACAAAAGCTAGATTAAATAGATATTCTATTAGCTGTAGTGTTGGAGATGTTCCAGATATAGATGTTGATCTAACTGTTTATGGAGAACTTGGAAAAAATGTGCTATCAAATTCCACTGCATCTCAAGTAAATAATTTAACAATAGTTGGATATAATTTAAGCCTTAACCCTTTTGATGGGTTGGTATATTTTAATAGGAGAGAAGGCCTTATATCTGTAGATACTGATCAATCAACAGAATGGAACAATGGAAATCTGACGATATCGCAACTTGAATATAATCTGCTAAAAGAAGAATCTAAGGTTATAGTAACTCAGAGCGGTTCAAGCACTATTAAAATATTGAGATTGGGTAAAGATGCATTCACAATTATTACAGACTATTCTCAAGCAATAAATCAAGTGCATCCAGAAATAAAATTTGCAGATCAATCAAGTATTTCAGTTAATGTTGACGATTTTACTGTGGACGCAATAAGTGATTTTAGTTTTTCTAGAAGTTTAAATTTAAGACCAATTTACGCCATACCTAAAGGAAATGGAAGTCAATGGGTTGCGGGAGATCAGGCCGCTACTCCCAATTTAGAGCCAGTGCAAGTTGATACTCAATATCCAATTGAAACAGATATAAATTTCACAATGATTGTTGATGAATATGAAATAAGAGAAATAAAAGATAGAATACAAGCTGCGCCAAAAAGCAATGTTACTATAATAATTAAAGACTCTAAAACAAATGATCTTATGAATCAATTTGTTGGAAGAGATGTTCGATTAATTAGCGAATCGATTAATGCATCAATAGAAGGAGAAATGTCAATATCTTTAACTTATAAAGGTTATGATACTCTTCATAATCCTGTATCATGAGCGGACCATATTTAAGATTTGAAGACGGAAAAATTTCTTTGGCTGGTCAGAATTTAATGGTAAACTCTGCAGATTTAACAATTAATCCATCTTTATCGGCAGAAAGAGTATACGGAGATTACGACGCAAGCATAGCAGGAGCAAAAACTCAGTTTATTGACTTTAATCCGACGCAAGGAATTCAGGGAAAGTTGAATATAGATTTTTATATATCTGCTGATACTTTCGCTCAAGATGGACAAATAAATAATATAAATAGAATGTTTGATATAAAAGAGGGCATGTCTGAAAAACCAGTAAATGGAAATAAAATTGGAAGATATACTTTTGATAATGCGTATCTTACCTCTTTTGGATTTTCTTTTCAACCATTCAAAGTTATTCGTGCAAATGCATCTTACGATATTTATGGATCAATTGAAAAAAGCGGAGTTGCTGATAGATTCAAGCAAGCATCTGTTGATTTTGCGCATGGATTAAAATCTTTCGGCAATATGACCGCATCAGGAACTGATATAGAAGACGCCGTAGATAGACAGTTTGAAATCACATCTTTAGATTATAAAATAATAGTGAATCGTAAAATTCATCATAGAATAAGAGCGCTTGAAAATACACAGGTGGACAATACTGCGAGCGGAGTTGTTCCTGTTAGGGTTTCTACGGAAGCTATTGAAAAAGAGGTTCAAATTAGTGCTAATGAAATGATTCCACAGCTTAATGCATATGGAAGTCAGCAAAAAACTAATTTTGTAAACACCTCAGATTCAACTATATCTGCATTTTTATATTCTCTCCAAGGAAATAGAATAGCTAGGTTTGATTGTTCTGGTAAGATATTAAATCAATCGATAAATATATCAGAAGGAAATTACTATCAGTCTAAAATTTCAGTAAAAGAAATTATAAAATAAATGAGTATATCACAAAATATTTTTAGTACAAATCATACTTTAACAAATGTAAATAATTACTCTGGAGTGTTTCAAGCTGGAGCGAATTATGAAAAATTTGATTTTGTTTATAATACGGGAGATGGTTTATTTTATTATGCAAAAGAAAATATAACTGACGGAGGAAATATAGTTGTATCTGGAGAAAATAGATTCACTCTGGATCCTGATGGCCCCACAGAAAATGGATCAGAGACTCATTATATTTATGATGAGTTGAGCGAGATAGGTATTATTGGAGTGGGAATAAAAGAGGGTCAAACAATAAATCTAGAAGGATCTATATATGGAGCTAACGGTTCTTACGAAATATTAAGTATAGAAGAAAATTTTCAAGACATTCCAATATTCGGCCAAGAGGATTACGACCAGTATGTAGTTAGGGACGCAAATCTATTGAAATATTATAATAACTCAAGTAATGCTTGGGATTATGATCAAGATGGAACTCCTCATCCCGTACAAAGTAGAACAAGAGCTGAATTTGGAGAAAGTCATTGGAGGTTGTTTGGAGAAAACGAAGGTAGAACAATGTACTACTTTTCTGAAATTATACAGGCTTTAGATGCAACAAAAACTATAGCTGATTGGTATGAAAGCTCTTGGTTTTTAAAATCTCATACAGGTACTTCATCTGAGATTAATTTCACATTTTGGAATTTTCCAAACGTAAACAACGGATGGCTTTTTTCTCCTCAATTAGGTTGGATATTCATTAGCCCTGTCAATGCTAATGCGGTATGGTTTTTTATTGGAGACATAAATCAACCATCTATAAATAGTGGAGTTTGGATGTATGCTGAAAAATCGCATACTGAAAATGGATATTTATTTTTAGATAATGATGCATTTGATCAAAGGTTTGGTCCTGCGGGAAACTGGTTATATATTACAAAGATAAATGATCCGAAATATGTTTTGGCTATGTATAATTATGGAAACGAAAGATGGTACGGAATAGAAGATGGATCAAGGGGAGTTGATGGCCTTACAGATCAATCAAATATAACAGTGCCAACTGCACCCGCTAATCCCGTTAGTAGAGAAGTTGATGGAATAAGTTCTAGAATACAAATTAAAAAAGCTGATAGCTCTTCTAGAATATCAACTTTTGAAAAAAAAAGTAACCATAACATAACTTTATCAGCATTAACATTTTCTCCGTCTCAAAATCCGGACAAGTGGACTAAAGACAAGTTCTTTTTTGATGCAGATTACGGTTCTTCGGTAGATTTTACGACTCTAAATATTAAAAGTGAGTTTGGAAATGGATACTATGAAATAAGACCAAGAGGAATAAATTCAGTAAAATTTGAAGCAAATCTTGAATTTAAAAATAGGACAAATAAAGAGGCAAATGCTATAATTCACTTTTTAGAAAATCATCAAGGACAACATCAAAAAGACTCGTCGTCATCTAACTTAAAATATTCTCAAGGAATATCTGGATTTAGATGGGATGGGTCTTCTGCTTTTCATCCTTATGATTCTGTTGAGGTGCAAACTAAAAACTTTTATTGTCAAAACTTTTCTCACTCTCTTGCATTTGAAAATAATAATGATTTAAATATAAAGCTTTCAAATTTTGATACATCAATTCTAAAAAAGTCTGAAGATTTGTTTGTAAAAAGACCTGCAGATTATGATGACTCTTTTCAATATGAGTTGAATGACATAGCATTTTCAACTGGTAATCATAAGTATTATTATTGGTCTGGAGATTCTGCTGCGGGGAAGCCTCCTGTGCAAGAAAATTCAGAATGGACTAGAGAAAGCGGTTATTTCACTGATATCAATAAAGAATATTGGTCTAGAGATTTTTTTTGGAAGCCTTCGCTTGGTTTATCTGTAAATCAAGAACCCAGGATGTTAAATATTGAATCTGTAGAAGGGTATAATCAGGTTTATAAAGATGGAATAAATGAAAGTTTGCTTAAATTAGATTTAAATTTCAATAACAGAGACGACGATGAAGCTTATGCTATTTTGCATTTTCTAGAGCAACATATTGGTTCTGTTCCGTTTTTATTTAAGCCTCCATCTCCTTACGATAGAGTTCAAAATTTTATATGTCAAAAATGGTCTCACAAATACAATTTTAAAAATAATCATAGTATTTCCGCCTCTTTTGAGCAGTTCCCTTTTAACTTTTCTGCGCAGGAAATTGATTCCTCGGTTTCTCCACCAACACTTTCTGCTGGAGAATTAAATTTTAATTCTCAAATAATTCTAGCAAATAAAGAAGATAATATTAATAGATTGTCTCCATGGAGATTTAGAGTAAATATTAAAAATATCGGAGATGATCCTGTGCAAATAAGTCTAATGAAATTTAATGATCCAAACAAAGATTCATTTTATTTTTTGGGTAGTGTTGGGGGAGGAAATCAGCAGTCAATTCCAGTTGTAAAAAAATCAGGAGTTTTGGATTTAAGATTTACTATACCATCTGATATACAACAAACTCTATCAACAAGTCTGCCGTTTAATCTTCAGGGAGCCAAAATAGAATTAAGCAAAAATTTCACACAAGGAGTTGAAGGAGGTCAGTCTTTTAAGTTAATGCAAGGAGGCACAGATAAGTCTGAGTGGGAACCTGTGAAAGAAAATGGTAAAGAAGTTGTGTTTACTCAAAAAAACGATGGAACAATAATAAAACACCCAACATCACCCAGTATACCCTCAATGCCAGAGAGTTGCAGATACTTTATAGCAACTCAATTTTTTGAAAATAACTCAATTAATATATTACAAGGAAGTCAAGAAGCCTTTTTCGATATTATATACGACGATGCAACAATAAGTGAAAAACTTTATTATTTTGTTGATTCTTCGGGAAATAGAATTATTTATAATCTAATCACAGAAGATCAACAATATGAAGCGTATATAAATAAGTATCATTCCAAATACTGGTCTAATAATTCAGTAACAAATAGAGGAGACATTAATTATGGAAAAATAGAACTTGTCTCTGATTCTCCTCCATTTAATGAATATTACTTAACTAAATCTCAATATGGTAAGCAAGTCTGGCAAGAAACACTTCCTGGAAAAGCAAATGACCACGAATTGCCCGCCAAAACTGGTCCGATAGTATTCGGAGTAGCAAAGGGTTTTTACAATTCAAGTATAGAAATTCAAAGTGACGGGCTTTATAATCCTCAGTCGGCAAAAATTAAAATTTACATGTAATGGGAAGATCAGAATCAAATTTTAGCAAGCAATTAGCTTCAATTACTCCAGATACAGTTGTAACTTTATTTGAAATTGATTTTAGTAATATACAGGCTGACTTTGAGGCTTTAAAAGATATGTATCAAATAAACATTGGGGCAGAGGCTGTTTATAGGTTTTGCGCTATGATAAATGGAACAAATGCAGTGGTTTGGCAGGGTAAAGAATATCAGCCTCTACCTATACAGGCAGACGATTTTGAATCTACTTCTGATGGAAAATTACCTAGACCAAAATTAAGAATATCAAATCCAGAAGGCTTGTTCTCTAAAATTGTTCATTCAAATAAAGATTTTGCTAATTGTAAGGTGACAAGAAGAAGAACATTTGTAAGATTTTTAGATGATGTTAATTTTCAAAATAGAAATTTAAATAATAAAGGAGTTAATCCTTTTGGAAAATCTGATCCTAATGCGCATTTTCGAGATGAAGTGTATTTTATTAGTAAAAAAATAACGGAAAATAAAACTGAAATTTCTTTCGAATTGGTATCAGCTTTAGAGTTGGAAGACTCTTTTATTCCTGCTAGGGTGGTGTTGTCTAATTATTGTAATTGGACATATAGGTGTGATATTGGATGCAGATACAGTGGCGCGCCTATAGAAAATAACTCTGGAAAAAATTTATGCTTGACTGAAACAGGAGATCCTGTTTCGTTTATATTAAGGTCTTATAAAATAAATGGAGAAACCGGAATCGTTGATGATGAAGATATAATAAGATGGGATTCCTCTGATACGTTAACAGAAGAAAACATTCCTGAATGGACGTCCGATGTAAATGCGAATGAAAAGTTTGGTTATCAAAAAAATGATATTGTAAAAATTATATCTAAGCATGATAGTTTAGATCCACATAAAAGATCAGCTCAAGTATTTGTTTGCTTGAAAGATCATCAAAGTTCTAGATTACACAATCCATTTTTTGATCAAGAACACTGGGCAAAAGATGAATGCAATAAGACCTTAGATGCTTGCAAAAAAAGATTTGGAAGAAAAGACGAAAGGTTACTGCCTTTTAATAGAGCAGAAAAAGGAGTAGATGCTTTAAATTTTGGGGGATTTCCTGGTACGGAGGCATACCCAATTGAATAAATTACCAGAGAAGTTTATACTTGATAAAATTAAAAAATATGCAATAAAAAATAAATCTCAAGAATGCTGCGGGTTGGTTGTAAAAAGAGGCTTAACTATAGATTTTATAGAATGTGAAAACGTTAGTTTAGATAAAAAAAATTCTTTTATAATTGAACCTAATAATTTAATTGAACATGATGTTATATACATTTTTCACTCTCACTTGGAATATTCTGCGAAGCCTTCTTTTTGTGATAAAAAGTTTTGTGATGAAATAGATATACCTTTTTTAATATATAGTCTTAGAGATGATGAATTTGGAGTGTATTATAAAAGTGTATACCAATAAGGCACAAGGTGAAAAAGGCGTATTTACATGGAGAATTAGGCAAAAAATTCGGAAAACGATTCGAGTTTGAGATTGACAGTGCCCAAGATCTTATTGCTGCGCTTTCTAATAATTTTGAGGGATTTACTAATTATTTATTTGATAAAGAACAAGAGGGTGTTTCTTATATTGTTCTAAATAAAGACATAACCTCTATTAAAAATTCAACCGAATTTAAAAATAGTTGCGCCAATAAAACTAATTATAATTTAAAAAGTAATAATCAAGAATTTCATATTGTTCCGATGGCAGCCGGAGGCGGACCTGTTGCTGCTGCTATTGCGGCTGTAGCAAAGTGGTGGGCTGACGCCACAGTACTTACGAAAATAATGGCAATTGCAACTGCCACTCAAATAGCTATAACTGTATTATCTAAACCTCCAAAGCCTCCACAAAGAAAAGATCCAGTTTCAACAAAATCTTTTCTTATGTCGGGGGCTGTTAATAGAACTTCGCAAGGAGTGGCGGTGCCTTTGGGGTATGGAAGGCTTATGGTCGGTTCAACCAATATATCTGCTAGAAAAAAAACTTTTAATTTAAAAAGAAATAGCAAATCAACAAATAAAAACCTCTTGGAAAGCTTTATGTCTATTGAATTACTAGACCTAGTATCAGAAGGAGCGATTGCTGGACCAGTAAATAAAAATGGAGTGTTAATTTCAGAACAAGACATAGAAGAGTCGGTTTTTTTAAATGGAATCCCAATACGAAACCCAAAAAAAGATGATGGATCAAAGGGCTCATTAAATTATATTTTGAGTGAAAGTGACCGAGCAGGAGTTACCGAAGAAAATTTTGTGCCTAAAATAAAATTGGGAGATAATAAAAATAATTTACTAAGTGAAACTGCTAGGGGAATAGGAATAACAAAAGATGAAGATCAGGTTTTATTTGGTGGTCCACCTTATGTTGGTAGTCGCGCAGTAAGTGGAGGAGTATATGAAAGTACTGCAGCTGCTCAAGAGGCGGGCGCAAAAATATTTACTTTTGCGCCTTCCAATGTAAATGTTGGGCAAGTAGAATTTTCATTAAGAACTAGAGTTGCAAGAAATGATACAACTGGAAATGTTAATCCTCATGCAATATTTTTTACAATTTTGGTTGTAGAAGATAATGAGGAAGTAAATTTAATTGATTTAGCAAATCAACAAAATAGTAATTATGTTCTTTCTTCTTTTGGAACTATAATTCAAGAGGATCCAGGAGAAGGTAATGGTTCTGGTTTGTTTATTGCTAAAACAAGGTCTGGAGAAAAATGTTTTGTTGTTAGAGGAATTGCTACTTCTGCATATCAATTTGATATTCAAATAAAATTTCAGGATGTAAATCCATCTTTTAAAATATTGAAATTAAGTGCAGAGACTGATCCTACAGTAAGTGATAAAAATATAGGGGGTATTTATGTTGTAAGAGAATTGGCTATGACATATGTCAATGAAATTATAGAAGAAAATCTTGTGTATCCTAATAGTGCCTGTGTTTTTTTAAAGTTTGATAGCAAAAATTTTAGTCAAATACCGAAAAGGTCTTATCATTTGAAGCTTAAAAAGATTTTATTGCCAAGTAATTATGACCCAATTTCCAGGAAGTATGATGGACCATGGAATGGTAAGTTTAAAGGAGAAGAAGAAGGTTCTTCCTTACAATCTATTCCCGACAATTTAAGAGAATGGTCAGATAATCCTGCTTGGATATTTTTTGATTTAATTCATGATGCTAGATATGGTCTGGGAAAGTATGGACTTAATGAAACAAATATAGATAAATGGAGATTGTATGCTATTGCTAAATATTGTGATGAATTAGTAGAAACAGATTATGAGATAGAGGCTGAAAACTCTAATGAATCTGGGTTTCCGATTATTTTCTCTAGTATAATAAATCCTGATGCAAGTGAATTTTTCGAAATATCTATAACAGATAATTACTTGTCTGACGAGCAGTTTAAGAAAAATTTTGGAGAAGGAGTATCTTTTAAAGGTAAAAAGATGGCTTTTTTTATATCCCAGCATTCTTTGGGTGATGAAAATATGCATGATATTTATGAAAATTCTAAACAAAGAAATGGTGAAATTGTTATTGAAGAAAGAGTGATTGAAGAAACAATAAATTCTTCTAGAACTATAAAATTAAGAGGCCCAGATTTTTCTGATAATTCTGCGGTATTTGATTTTAATTTGGATTTTGCTGCATATGTAGATCATCCTGATAATAATGATCTTGCTACTGCGTATTTACAACAAACAAGTAGTAGAACTATATCTCAATGGGGAGAAGGTCATTGGCTTGATGTTCCTGGAGGTACATTTGGTAGAAATAATCCAACTAGAACTCCACCTCCTGCATTTTCAACAGGAGCAAAAAAAATAATTTTGGGAGCATGCGCAGTTCAAAAAAATCATGCGATTGTTGAACCTAGATTTTCTGGCAATTTTTATTTTACCGAAAGAAGTGATGCATTGCAAATGATAAATTTAATTGCATCTTCTTTTAGAGCAATATCCTCGTATATTGATGGAAGAATAACTTCTATTCAGGACAGGCCAAAAAAGACATCAATGATATTTAATAATTCAAATGTATCTCCTGAAGGATTTTCTTATAGTGGGGTTCAGAAAAATAAAAGAATTAGTAGCGTTTTAATTAGATTTAATAATAGAGAGAAATCTTTTAAACCAGACGTAATTTATGAAGAAGATGCAGACGCAATTAAAAGTTTTGGTTATATTCAAGAAGAGATAGCTGCCATGGGGGTAACGAGTGAATCGGAGGCAAGAAGATTTGCAAAATGGATATTATTTACTTCACAATTAGAAACAGAAACAGTTTCTTTTGAAACTTCAAAAGAAGGAGCTTATTTAACTCCTGGATCAATAATAGAAATTTCTGATGAAATGAGAGCTGGATCTGATAAAAGCGGTAGGGTGCTGGCTGTAGACGCAAATAAAATTTTACTTGATAAAAATGATAATTTTTCACCGTCTTACAAGAAAATTGAAATTGTAATAGCAACGGGGGCCGGTTCGTCTAGTATAGATTCCATACAAAGTAAAAGCTCTTTTGAGACTAGTATAGAGAATCAAGACGAAGAAATAAATTCTTTACAGGTGCCTCAATCTTTAATATTTTCTGGAAATTTATCTGTACATGTAGATGAAGAATCAAGAAAAGGGCCCCAGGGACAATCAACATATCTTGAAAATTTAACATTAAGAATGCCCGTGAAATTTGATACTGCGTCTAATAAAATTTTAATACATAATCATGGATTCAAGGAAGGAGATAGGGTAAAATTTGAGACAGAAGGAGTTTTGCCAGGAGGATTGTCGGAGTCATATGCTGATAATAATGCTCTTTATGTATATGATGTTGAAAAAAATGCTTTTAAAGTATATGCAATGACAAACTCCAATAGAATAAATATAGATATATCTGACATTGGTAGAGATATATTTTTAAACAAAGGAGGACAGCATTATGTCTGCCCTGAGGATTACGAAAAAACGATAAAAGCAATTAATCAAATACAGGCAGGATCAATATATATCTTGCACGGCCTGTTTGATGCAGGTAAAAATGAAATACGAAGCATTGAAGCTTCTAGGGCTCAAGTAATGCAACAAAAATTACTTTTAAGAAGCATTCCTGGAATACAAACACAAGAATGGTTTTATTCTGATTTTTTTGGGACATTATTCCTTATGGATACTGGTTGGGGAATGATAAATATAGCAGGAAGCTTCAAGTGGGTTTATCTTAATCAGCTGATTGATAGAGCATCTTCTAGTTGTTGGATTTATTTTACTCCTGAAAAATACGGATTGGGGTGGGTTTGGTTTGACGCATCACATCCAAGACTATGGTATATAAAAGATTTAAAATTATGGGTTGAAGTAGTGTTTGGCAATCCAGATGGAAATTCTAATATAGATCCAGAAATAATGTATTTAATAGCAATAGATCAGCATTCTCAAGATCCAAACAAAATATTTGGTGAGGCGGTTAAAGATAATGGGCAAATGTTACAGCTGAAAGACACTTTTTTTGAGATAGTGAACTCTGAGACCACTTCAAATTCATCTCAAAGTTTTGCTTTTTATGTTTTAAAAAACTCTCCTAGGGCAAGTTTTATACCCACGAAGATTTCTTCTTCTGTAGAACAACAATTCAGATCAATCAATCAAACTTTTCAGGAAAGCAATCTTAGTGAAAATTTATTTTATAGAAATGTAAATATTATTGATATTGAATTGGTGGATGCTGGAAGCTCTTTATCTGGGCGAGATGCAGTTAGATTGCAATTAATATCATCTCATGATAATGATTTAAGAAATAGTTATATGGTAACCATAAAAGATTTTGATACTAGCAGCTCGAGTTTTGATGGCAATTTTAATGAAAAAGAATTTAGAGCTTTATATGTAAGTCAAGATGTTATTGAGTTGCAGGGATCAGATGAAGAAAAAGGTTTGCTAGAAAATTTATCTGTGGTTAGATTTGGAAGTATTGAATTTTTTGAAAACTTTAACTCAATTAACCAAAGAATATTTGAAGGTCAAAAATTTAGGGTGATGTCTATTAATGAAGATAATGTGGGAGCTTTTCGTATTACAGGTTTAGAGTATAATATAGCTAAGTTTTCTGCAGCTGAATCAAAGGGGGTGGTAAGAAAACCTGTATTGCCTATACCTCCCCAAGCAGACATGGGTATTCCTGAGGCTCCTGAAAATTTAATTTTAACAGATTTAAGTTTATAATAATTATGCCATCTACAGCTATAGGTTTAAGTTTTGATTTGCACGATATAGGTGCAAATTATGAGGTGATTGGAACTTCAGATAATTATTCTTTTCAATATCAACTCGGGAGGGGAGAAGATTTGATAACTGGAGAGTATGAAGAATTTGGGCAAAATGAGTTTACTGGAGAAAGAATTCAAACGATTGTACCTTTAAAAGGAAATTATGGAAATTTTGATGTTAGAGTATTTGCGGTAAGTGATATAGGAACGAGGTCTGAGTTTGTTCAAGAACAAATATATATAAGCCCACCAGCATTCGATGGAACTTTTACTTTTGCAAATTTAAAAATAGATGATTTGCCTGATACTGTTAATTTAAATAATGTAATAATTGGTAGTCCTGATAATGTAGGAGACACATTAGAAGTTGAATCAGAATATGTAAATAAAAATATATCTTTGTCTTGGGATTTAATTCCGCCTGAAGGTCATAGTTTGGGTGGACAAGCAGTGAATGAAGAATTGAATTCAGATGCTTTTTTTGATCATTTTGAAATTAAAATTAAAAATACAAAAGATAATATCTTAATAGATGATGCAACATTAAACAATTCAGTATCTTTACAAGATAGTTTATCTACGGCTAATGTGGCAGGTAAATTAAGTAGTTATACAAATTTTAATTTACAAATAAATGAAGCAGCTTTTTCTGAGCAAGAATTAAATTTAGATCGTAACGTATTTTTTGAAATATCGGCATTTGATTCAAAGGGCGGATCTTGTACAGGAACTTTAAGTGGAATAAATTTTTTTCCAGACCTTAGCCTTTCGCAAAGAACAAACTCTTCTGATTCATCTTTTTTCTTTTCTTCCGAAGACTCTGATTTTGAATTTGTTGAGGTTAATTATATAGGAATTCCAGTTAAAGAATCTTTGATTGATATTTATGATCTTCAAAATAATATAGATTTTTTTAGAAACATTAAAGATGCTAGTGAATATGTTTCACTTAAGGATGAACAATTTTATCAAGATCAAAGCATGGTTGTTTTCGAGGGAGATGTTTACATTGCTCGACAAACTCATTTAAATTCAAATTTAACATCGCCGCCTAATTCTGTATATTGGTTAAATGTTGGGCCGAAGGTTGATTATGTTTCTGAATCTTTGCGGGTAACCGAAGAGTCGTTTGTGAATAGACAAATATTTGGTTATAGTTATTATTATACATTTAGGCCGTCAGACGGATATGGCACAGGGCAGCTCTTTAACTTTACTGAGGATGGATTAGTTGAAGCCTCTAATTTTGCGGAATTAAGTCCGATTACTTCTGAGATTAAAATAGAAAATTTAAATTTTAGAGAAAGAGAGGACGATTTAATTTTTGAATGGAACTTTGTTGATCAAGACGGGCTTCCAGTTGAGTTGGCAAATGAAAAGTATCAAATAAATTTTGGAGATGAACCAAAGGTTCTTGGTTTAAGTGGCCACCTTTTTGATAATCATACAAATAGATATCTTTCTGGAATCGGGGAAGAAAAACTTAATTCTGAATTTACTTATTCAAGGGAATTGAATAATTCAATATATAAAGATGGAGGATTTCCAGAAGGTATAGAAAATTTTGACTCATCTGAAATATATACTCCTGATGATAATGATAAAGTAATTGACAAGACAGATATATTTCATTATTCTCAATATTTTACAGATGAAGCTGCAACGTTTTTTAGCACCCTGCCTGTTGAGAAAGAATTTGTTTATAATTCAATAAAACAGAATGCAGATAAACAGCCTTACATTAGACCTTTCTATGAGTACTGGGATCCGGCGAAAACGTACTATTATAGAGAAAACTTGCCTTTTTCTGACGTAGTTAAATATAACGGTGTTTTGTATGAATCATTATCAGATTCTGGTCCGGGAATAAGCCAAGAAATAGGAGTATTTAATGAAAATACTGTATACAATTTAAATGATTTAGTTGTTGCACCAACGAGAAATATTGAAATATTTGATAACACTAAATCTTATTTAAATACAGATGTTGTTTTGTATGAAGGGGCAATATATGAGTCTTTAACCTCTCAGTCTGTTGGTAATGCTATAAGGCCAGATTTAGATTCGTCATTCTGGAAAATAATTAGGCCTTTTTCTGATATTGATTGTTCTATTTATAAATATATAGCATCATCAAGCGCTTCAACTTTACCTCCTACTAGAGATGAAACTCAAAGTTGGCAGCTACAAACTCCAGATGTGTCTGATAAATTTAAAGTATGTATTGATTCTTACAGTAACAATCCAAATGCGGATTATGTATTTTTTAATGAAACAGTATATAAAGCAAACATTAGCACTACAACTTCAGAGCCTCCAATACCCTTAACGACGTTAAATCAGGATTATACCACCTTAGATTGGACACCATTTTGGGAAATTAATGACAGCTTAGAGGATGTGGTTTTTGGTCATGTAGGAATACCTGAAAGCGGAAAAAGAAGCGTGGGATTAGAAGTTGGAATTGTAAGTTCGGACGGACAAGTAGTATCTAGGGAGCGAATAATCGGTGATAATCCAGCTCCAGTAATATCTAATAATGGTTTTTCGGTAGATTCTGAAAGCGAAGTAACAAAAGTAAAATTTAATTTTAATTATCTTTTAGGCAGGCAAGAAAAAACTACTTTATTGAATTTATATAGATCTGATCAACCTGATTTTGAGATAACAGGTTCTGATGGTTTACCGTTTACTGAAATTTCAGTACCTGAAGAAATCTTTAATGAGCCGGGCTCAGAAGATTACTACTCATATGTAACGAAAAATCAGGATTTGCTCGATTTCTATAATAACCCAAATAATTTTTGGGATTATGACAGAAATGGAGTTGGTGAACCCATACAAAGTAGAACTCTAGTTGAATTTGGTGAAAATCACAGAGACGCAGCAGAACAAGGATTGATCCCACTATCGCATCAGATGTATTACCCTTCTACTTTTGTTAAGTCGGTGGTAGGAGAAGGAGATGCAACTTTTGGAGATAATATTACTCAAATAGTAGATGATACCGCAGAAGTAGGTGAAGAAATAACTGGATACTATTATAAATTATTACCTTTCGATGATTTTGGTAGTGGGGCGTTATATAC
>CESW01052867.1_pt1 | contig 15602 bp, 11 predicted proteins | sample 531171 | NCBI WGS metagenome assembly CESW01 (sample SAMEA2621859, study PRJEB7988) | marine metagenome | biome: marine biome (ENVO:00000447); feature: surface water layer (ENVO:00002042); material: "saline water (ENVO:00002010), including plankton (ENVO:xxxxxxxx)" | depth 5 m
CCTTGCAGCATTATTAATTTTTGCTTTAGAAGGGAAAGTTGATTGGATTGTTGGTTTTTGGATGGTACTAGGTTCAATTGTTGGTGCGTGGTTCTCAAGCATCTGGTCAGTTAGAAAAGGAGGAGAAAAGGTAATAAGGGTTACTCTTTTAATTATGGTTACGTATATGGCATTGAAGCTTTGGATGGATACATTTAATAATTAGTATAGTTTGTTATGCATAATCCATAACCTGACAGTCCAACACGATGTATTTGCTCGGAATTACTAAGTAAATTTATATTTGAAATACCTAAATCATGAAGTATTTGTGCACCTATTCCAAAATCTCTAAAATCAGCTTTTGGTCTATTGGATTTTTCATTAATAGATTTAATTTTTGTTAAAATATCGTCAGGTGATTGATTTTGATTAATAAATATAATTACACCCTTACCTTGCTCATTAATTTTATTAAATATCTTATCATACTTTTTCTCATTTGTTCCAGATAAAATTTTTGTAACATCATTATCAATAATTGAGGAGTTAATTCTAGTTAATACAGGGTCAGTTTTATTAAAATCTCCAAGAGTCAAAGCCATATGTACTTGATCATTGTTAGTTTGTTTGTATACTCTAAGTCTATAACCTCCAAAATATGTCTGTACATTTTCATCATAAATTTTTGTTATTAAACTGTCATTTTTCATCCTGTAAGCCACCAAGTCTTCAATAGAAACAATTTTAAGATTAAACTTATTTGAAACTTCCATTAATTCTGGTAATCTTGACATCGTACCGTCATCATTCATAATTTCGACTATAACTCCAGCTGATTTAAAGCCTGCTAGTCTTGAAAAATCAATAGCTGCTTCTGTATGACCGGTTCTTCTGAGTACACCGCCATCCTTAGCAATTAGGGGAAAAACGTGACCTGGTTTTTGAAGATCATTTGGCTTTGTATTTTTGTTGACTAATGCTTGAACTGTTTTAGCTCTATCAGATGCTGAAATCCCTGATGTAACTCCATTTCCCTTTAAATCAACTGAGACAGTAAATGCAGTCTCTAAGGGATCTGTATTATATGGAACCATTTTTTCTAGATTTAGCTTTGAGCATAATTTCTCTGACATTGGTACACAAATTAACCCTCTGCCATTTTTAGCCATAAAGTTAATTTTTGATGAGTCTATTGTTTCAGCAGCAGTAATAAAATCACCCTCATTTTCTCTATTCTCATCATCAACTACAATGATTATTTCACCATTCTTAATTGATTCAATCGCATCCTCAATTTTATCTAACTTGATTTCAGTCATCTTCTTAATTTAATTTTATTAAAAATTTCAGTTGCTTTGTCAAATAATGAGAATCTAATAACCCTATCGGTTGATACCAACAAAGTTAAATATATAGCAAAAGGAGCAATAGTAAAAGTAGAAATCCAACTACCAACAAACGGACTAATAAAATTATCTTCAGCAGCATTTTTTCCAAATACTCCAATGTAATGATATGTTAAAAAAATAATTATAGATAGCACTAAAGGAAGACCCAAGCCACCTTTTCGAATTATTGCTCCTAAAGAAGCTCCAATCAGAAATAAAAAAATACATGCAAATATCAAACTGTATCTTTCGTTAATAGTTAGTTTGTGAAGATTAATTAATTTTTGTTGTAAGAAAAAAGTCTTTTTCTTATTAGATAATTGTCTTAAATACATATCTACTTCTTCATCTGCCTTTAATAATACTCCGTTAACCTGATATAATTCAGGGTTTTTCAAAAGTTTTAATAAAGATTGGTTAATGAAATTATCTTCTAACTTAATTTGATCTGCTTTTAAATTAGGTAATTTATTTAGCGAGTGGCCAACAATAAAACTTTTGTTAAATATCTTTTTATCTTCCTCAAATCTTGTTGATAAAGTATCTGAACTATTTTTAAGCTGACTAATTTTTTGCATTTTATAGGTAGATCTATAAGTCTCTTGGTCAAGGTCTATATTATTAAAATCTGAGATATCTATGTTAAGTATATATTCGTCAAAGGAAGCTCTAGTATGAGGGTATTTCTGTCTGTCTTTTGCAGTTGCACCAATAATTTCCTCATATCTGTTACCATTCCTTAGAATTAATTTAAGGTAATTTTCATTTTCATTTCTAACCTCACCGCTTTCTGCTTTAATTACTAAACGATTTACTTCATCATCTGAAATATTGTGTAAAATAATATCCTCAAGAAATTGCTCATTATCTCCATACTTTTTTGAAACTTTTATATTCATATTACCTATATCGTTAAATATTCCTTCTCTTATACTCAATGTGGGTTTTAGTTTAGCAAGATTTTTTCTTAAATTATAAGATTTGAGTTCACCATAGGTTACTACATGATTTGAAAAATAGAAGGATCCTAGACCAAGAAATATATGTAATATTAATAATCCAATCATGCTTCTAATAATAGAAATACCATTGGACTTCATTGCAATAAACTCATAGTTCTCTGATAAAGTTCCATAGGTAGTCAATGAGGCCAAAAGAATCGATAAGGGAAGTACAAGGGGTACAAGTTTTGGTGAAAAGTACATAAAGAACTTACCAATTGTAAAAATATCTAAACCTTTACCAGCTAACTCATCAATGTAAAGCCAGAAGGTTTGAATTATAAATATTAAAAAACAGATCGCAAAAATTGCAATAAATCTACTTAAGTAAAACTTAATTATGTACTTATCTAATATTTTCAATTTATTTAACTATAGTATAATTTTCGTAATTATTAATATCAAATTTAAATAAAGACTCTGGAACACTTAAATTATAATCATAAGTTAATGTTAAAAAAGAATTGATTATTGAATCGCTAAGAGTATCTTTCATTTCAATTTTTTCAATTGAATGGTTGATTGAATTAATCGAAATAAAATAGATTATATTATTCTCATTTATTCTTTTTGCCTCAATTATATGTTTTTTTGAGTTAGTAATAACACTTAATGAATGATCTTCTAAAAAAAAATTTAAAATTTTATAAGGTGTAAGACTAAATAATGACATATCAAAATTACCAATCAAAATTTCTTGATTTTCATGAACTATTGTAAACATAGTTTCACCATCATAAATTTGATCAATATTTTCTGTATCAACAAAGTACTTTTCACCTCTGGTATAAAGTTCACCAGTCATCGGTACCAATGGACTATCAATTACAGATTCTACTCTAAATTTGTAATATGAATTATTTAATTCTAATGATTTGTTAATAGCTATTTCGAGAATATCTTCAGCAGATTGACTTAAAACAGAGTTAATCATAAAAATTAAAAAAACTAAAGTTTTTAATGTTTTCAATTTATTTACCACTTAAAATATATTCTAATTTATTTAGGTCCGTAACTAAAACTTGTCTTGGTTTACTACCCTCAAATGGTCCAACTATTCCAGCATCTTCCATTTGATCAATTAATCTGCCAGCTCTATTGTATCCAAGTTTTAATTTTCTTTGGAGTAATGATGCTGATCCCTGCTGATTAGATACTATTACTCTTGCGGCTTCATTAAACATTGAATCTCTATCATCTAATTTGATTTCAGAAGATGAATTAACTTCATCTATTAAATATTCTGGAAGAATATAAGCAGATGAATATCCGTTCTGAGAGCCAATAAAATCTGATAATTTCTCAACTTCAGGAGTATCTATAAAACCACACTGTATTCTTGTTAAATCATTTGATTGAGAATATAATAAATCCCCTCTTCCAATTAATTGTTCTGCACCTCCAATGTCAAGTATCGTTCTTGAGTCAATTTTTGAAGTAACTCTAAATGCAATTCTAGCTGGAAAATTTGCCTTTATTAAACCCGTAATAACATTTACTGATGGTCTTTGAGTAGCTATTATTAAATGAATACCTACTGCCCTTGAAAGCTGTGCTAATCTTGCAAGGGGTGTCTCCACTTCTTTACCTGCTGTCATTATTAAATCAGCAAACTCATCGATAACCAGTACTATGTATGGAAGAAATGCATGGCCATTTTCTGGATTTAGCTTTCTAGATATATATTTTGCATTATATTCTTTTATATTTCTTGACATGGCGTCTTTAAGTAGTTCATATCTTTTATCCATCTCTCTACATAATGAATTTAAAGTATTAATAACTTTATCGTTTTCAATAATTATAGCATCTTCAGCCTCAGGAAGTTTAGCTAGATAATGTCTCTCTATTTTATTATAGATTGAGAGTTCAATCTTTTTTGGATCAACTAGTACAAATTTTACTTCAGCTGGATGCTTCTTGTAAAGTATTGAAGTTATAATAGCATTAATACCAACTGACTTACCTTGTCCAGTTGCCCCTGCCATTAGTAGGTGAGGCATTTTTGTAAGATCTACAATAAATGTCTCATTACTTATAGTCTTTCCAATAGCAATGGGAAGTTCCATTTTAGATTCAATATATTTTTTTGATGATAACAAAGACTTCATTGAAACTATAAATTTCTTTTTGTTTGGGACTTCAATACCAATTGTTCCCTTCCCAGGTATTGGTGCAATTATCCTTATTCCAAGAGCAGATAGAGATAACGCAATATCATCTTCTAAATTTTTAATTTTTGAAATTCTGACACCAGCATCAGGAATAATTTCATATAAAGTAACAGTTGGACCAATTGTCGCTTTAATTTGTTTAATACCAATATTATAATTTTTTAAGGTTTCAACAATCTTGTTTTTATTTGTTTCTAATTCATCTTGATCAATCTGGATAGTTCCATCTCCATAGTCTTTGAGTAAATCTATCTTTGGACTCTTAAAATTACTTAGGTCAAGTGTTGGATCAAACTTTTTTAAATTTACTCTATCAAAACTAATTTTATCGGTAGTTTTCTCTTCGAAATTGATTTCTTCAACCTCCATAGATATCTCATCTGAATCACTTAAGGATTCATTTGATTTAATTTTAACTTTATCTTTTTTATAACTAGTATTTGAAAGTTCCAAATCAGGATCAACATTCAAACTATCTTTTAATTCACTAACTAACTCTGGTTGATCATTTTTTGGAATTTTTATCTTATTTACAAAAGATAAAAAAGAATTAGGATTTATGTTCCATATTAAAGCAGCAGATATAAGTAAAATAAAAGATAAAATTATAATTATCCCAGTATTACCAATGTATGCCTCTAAAAATGAATTAAATTCAAAACCAACAATTCCAATTTGTATTGGATAATATTCACTAGCATAACCTGAGAATATAATAGTCCAAATCATAAGTACTAATAGCCAATTAATATTCTTAATTAATTTGAGTATTCTCTTATTAAACAGAAGATAATAAGATGAGATAAAAAGTATTATTGGAATAACAAAACTTCCAATTCCAAATAATTTAAAAATAAAAAAATGACTAATAGAGGCACCTACCTTTCCTAAAATGTTTTTAACTTCTACATCCCTATCAAATATGCTACTAATATTACTTTGATCAGCTTTCCAATTAAACATATATGAAATAAAAGAGACAAGAAGAACAATTGAAATGAATAGAAGTGTGTAGCCAAATACAACTTTAAATTTGTTTATATCAGCTTTTTTCTTGCTACTCATAAATTAATAGAATTATACAAAAATACGAATATGAGTTTATATTATTGATTTTTGATTCCTAAAGTCCTAATTTTTATTCTAAGAGCAGCATATAATAAAGTCATAAAAGGACTAATCCAATTAAAGATTGCATAAATAAAATATTCGCCAACGCTTACACCCAATACCGATGAATGATATGCTCCACAAGAGTTCCAAGGAATCAGCGCAGAAGTTACAGTAGCAGAATCTTCAATAGTTCTACTTAGATTTTCAGGTGCTAAACCTTTGTCTTTAAAAGCATTCTCAAACATTTTACCGGAAACAACAATTGATAGATACTGATCTGAGGCACTAACATTTAGAGCTAGACATGAAGCAACAGTACTTGCAAATAATTTGAATGAATTATCTGCCCATTTTAATAATGCTTTACTAATAGTTTTCAAAGCACCGATTGCATCCATTACTCCACCAAATACCATTGTACCAATTACTAAGAAAATAGTATTCATCATACCTAGCATTCCTCCTGTCGAAAATAAATCATTTAAAATTTCATTATTGGTTTCAATATTAATCTCTCCAGTAATAGTATTCATAATTACTATGTAGGAATCAACTAAACTAAAGTTTGTTCCACCAGATAATTCAGTTATTATTTGTGGCTGAAAAATTAAGGAAAATAAAGCACCAACAAGAGTCCCTGTAACAAGAGCAATCAATGGAGGAGTTTTTTTAACAATCATTATAAGTACCAATAGTGGAACAATAAAAAGAGCTAACGATATATTAAATTTTTCTGATATGGCATTTAACAAATATGCATTATCAGTAGTTCCGTCTGAAACTTGCAGAAATCCAAGAATAATAAATATAATTAATGTAATAGAAATACTTGGAATGGTGGTATATGTTAAATACTTTATATGTTTAAAAAGATCAACTTTTGTTACTGCTGATGCAAGATTAGTTGTATCACTTAATGGTGAAAGCTTATCGCCAAAATAAGCACCCGCTATTACAGCTCCTCCTACCATTCCTGCAGGAATTCCAAGGGCTTTACCAATTCCAACAAGAGCAATTCCAACTGTTGCAGAAGTAGTCCAACTACTTCCTGTTGCAACAGAAATTATTGAACAAATTATGATACAAGCTGGAAGAAAAATATTAGGATCCAATATTTTTAAACCATAATAGACCATTGCTGGAATTATACCACTTATCATCCATGTCCCTGCAAGAGCTCCCACAAATAATAATATTAATAATGCTCCAGTTACTGATTTTACACTATTTGAAATACTGGTAAGTATTTTCTTGTATGAAACATTATATAGGAATCCGATTGATGCTCCAAATAAACCTGATAAGATTAAAATAAATTGATTTGTACCATTTAAAGAATCATCACCATATATAAATACGTTTATACTTAAGAGTAATATTAAAAAAATTATTGGAAGAAGTGCTACTCCAATCGACAAGCGTGCACTAGTAGAGTTTTTCAAAATAGTAAATTATATTTTACAAGTTTAGAAAAAAAATTATAACCAATAATAAAATTGAATACTAATTTGGTCAAAGTTTATTTATTTTTACAATGTGAAAAATGAAATTGATAAAGTTTTTAAAGAAAAGCTACAACCTTTAAAAGATTCTTACTTTTTAATAGCAGTTAGTGGTGGTGTTGATAGTATGGTATTAGCTAGTTTATTTAAAAAATATAATTTAAAATTTTCTATAGCACACTGTAATTTTAAATTAAGATCAAATGAAAGTGATAATGATGAAGTATTTGTATCTAATTGGGCAAAACAAAACAACCAAAAGCATTTTTGCTCAAGTTTTAATACAGTTCAGTTCTGCAAAAGCAATAAAATTGGTACACAGGAGGGGGCTAGAAAACTTAGATATGAATGGTTTTATAATTTAAAAGAAATATATGGTTTTGATTTTATTGTAACTGCACATAATTTAAACGATCAAATTGAAACATATTTAATTAATTCAATGCGAGGAACAGGTTTAAGCGGATTAGTTGGTATTCCTGCTAAAACAAAAAAGTTATATAGGCCATTGCTAGATGTTTCTAAAAATGAAATAATCCAGTATGCAATTGACAACAATATTGAATTTAGGGAAGACTCATCAAATTCAAGCAATGATTATCTAAGAAATAGGATAAGAAACTCAATCATTCCTACATTTAAGGAATTAGATGATAATGTTATGTTAAAGTTCAAGACAACAATTAATAACTTAAACTCTGCAAAGATATTTGCAGAAATTATTATTAATGAAGTAAAAGACAAAGTTTTTTTAAAAGAAGAAACATATGAAAGTATTAAAATTTCTGATTTGGCTAAATTAAAACCATTAGATTTTTATGTATACAGCTTATTTTCAGAATATGGCTTTGACTATAAGGAGGTTATTAAGCTGTTCACTTCTGATTCTGGAAAATACATTGAGTCAGTTAAATATAAGTTGACTAAAAATAAAAATGACCTTATAATTTCAAAAAATGATTAAACACTTATTTTTTGCATTAATAACAGTTTTCTCTTTAAACTCTCAAGATAAAGAGCCTGTGTCCTGGACATATGAAGTAGAAAAGCTTAATGATGTTAAATATAAAATTACTTTTGATGCAGAAATTATAGATGGTTGGAAATTATATTCTCAATTCTCACCTGAAGAAGGTTCAGTATCTACTAGTTTTAATTATATAAACAAAAGACTAGACTACGAAGCTGATAAAATTTTTAATGAAAATCCCTATATAGTTGGATATGATAACGTATTCAAAATGGACCTATTCTATTTTGAAAAAGAGGCATCATTTAATCAAACAATAAACCTATTAAATAAAGATATCAATCAAATTAAAGTTGAGATTGATTACTCTTCATGTGATGATGAACTTTGCATTTTTAGAAATGAAACATTCAGTGTTATTCTTGATTCAACAAAAAAAGTTCTAGCGGATGAAAGTGTTTCTCTGGATGATATTCAAAAGTATAATTCGCTTGAGTTAGATCTTGACAAATCAAGTTATAGTAGCATTGATGTTGTTCAAACTTCCAATTATTTTGAAATCTTCATTTTTGGCTTACTAGCAGGTTTTCTTGCTTTACTTACTCCTTGTATTTTTCCTATGATTCCATTGACAGTCTCTTTCTTTATTGATCAAACAAAACTTAAATATAGTAGTGTAACATCTGCTTCTTTATACGGAGTGTTTATTGTTTTAATATATCTATTGCTCAGTGTACCATTTCACTTATTTGATAGCTTAAATCCAAATATTTTAAATACTATTTCAACTAATGTATATGTAAATATTACTTTCTTCATAGTCTTTATTTTATTTGCTATTTCTTTTTTTGGCTACTTTGACATAGTCATACCTAGTAGTTTAATATCTAGTTCAGAAAAAAAATCAGAAAAAGGTGGAGTGGTTGGAATATTTTTTATGTCATTAACACTTGCCCTTGTGTCATTTTCTTGTACAGGCCCTATATTAGGTTCATTGCTTGCTGGTTCTCTGTCTTCAGCAGAATCTGGTGCAACTCAGCTTACATATGGAATGCTAGGCTTTGGATTTGCATTGGCTTTACCTTTTACTTTCCTGGCTTTTTATCCGAGATATTTATCTATGATTCCTAGATCAGGAATATGGCTAAAAAAGTTAAAAGTTTCACTTGGTTTTATAGAGCTGGCTTTAGCATTTAAATTCCTATCTAATGCTGATCTTGTTGAAGGCTGGGGGATATTAAAAAGAGAAATATTTATAATAATATGGGTTATTATTTTTCTTACAATGTCATTCTATTTATTTGGATCATATTTCGGCAAGTTAAAATTTAATTATAAGAGTTATTCAGGTTGGTTGTTTCTCCTTTTTTCAATATATCTCTTTAGTGGATTATTTGAGAGTAAGAATGTTAGGCTACTTAGTGGAATCTTACCTCCTGAGTTTTACTCTATTATGGAGAATAATAATGATTGTCCTCTTGGATTAAATTGTTTTAAAGATTTTGAAAGTGGTAAGAAATTTGCAATTGAAAATGATAAGATTATTCTACTAGACTTTACTGGTTGGGCTTGTGCTAATTGTAGAAGGATGGAAGAAAATGTATGGTCCAAGCCTGTAATTTTTGATATGTTAGATTCGAAATTTGTAATCATATCTTTATATGTAGATGATCGATCACAATTATCAGAAAATGAAGAGTTTAAATATTTAAATAAATCTGGTAATATTCAATACGTAAATAACGTTGGTAGAAGATGGTCTCTTTTTCAACAAATTAATTTTAGTAATGCCTCACAGCCATACTATGTAGCAATGATGCCCTCAGGTAGAATTTTAACTGAGCCAATTCAATTTGCATCGGAGGCAAATTTTGAAAAATGGTTAAGATCCTCAATTAAGGAGTCAATTAAGTAATTTACAATTATTATATGTGTGATTGTATGGAATGATATATTTATTTCAAAACAGATTTTTTAATACTTAAAGTCTCTCGAGTATTTTTTTAAGAATTTTAAAGGATTTTGGATAAGGACCATACCTAAATGGGATATCTATCATAGATTTTTTTTCTAAGATAGGCTTGTAGTGAGTAAATGTATCAAAAGAAAACTTTCCTCTGTAAGCCCCTATTCCGCTTGAGCCAATACCTCCAAATGGTAAATTTGGATTTATATAATGAATTAATGTATCATTTACAACACAGCCTCCAAACTTATTAATTTCAATAAGTTTATCAATAAAACTTTGATTTTTTGAAAATATGTAGAATGCGAGTGGGGATGGATTTTTATCTATGATTGTTTGAATTTCATTGTTGTTCTCATAAAATAAAATAGGCAATATAGGTCCAAATATTTCGGTGTTCATAATCTCAGAGTCTAAATCAGGATTAATGATTAATGATGGTTCGATAAAAAGGTTTTGTTCATCAATTTTACCTCCAAATTCAAATTCTTGGTCTTTAATAATTTCTTTAATTCTAACTAGATTATCTTTATTAATAATCCTTCCATAGTTATCAGAATCAAATGATGAATCACCAAAAGTTATTATTATATTTTTTTTTAACATTGAAATCAGTTCATCTTTTACATGTTTATTCACTATTACATAGTCAGGAGCAATACATGTTTGTCCACAATTGACAAATTTACCTGAAACAATTCTCTTTGCAACTTTATCAATATCTACATCACTATCAACAATACAAGGACTTTTTCCACCAAGTTCAAGTGTGATTGGTGTCAAGTTTTTTGCAGCTTTTTCAGCAATAATTTTTCCAATTCTTGTACTTCCAGTAAAAAAAATATAATCCCACTTTTTATTTAATAAATATTTTGCAATTGAAGCATCACCCTCAATAACACATGCCATGTTTCTTGGAAAGGCAGACTCAATTAATTTTTTTAAAACAGTTGATGTTGATGGAGCTAATTCTGATGGTTTTATTATAACCGAGTTCCCTGCTGCAATAGCACCAATAAGCGGGGTTAAGGATAATTGAAATGGGTAATTCCAAGGGGTTATAATTAGAACATTTCCATACGGTTCTGGAACTAAATAATTTTTAGATGGAAAATTAAAAATTGATCCCTTTACTTTTCTTTTTTTTGACCATCTTTTGAGTTTTTTTGTAAATAATTTTATCTCTCTTTTGACTAAAAGTACTTCAGATAAAAAAGATTCAAATTTATGCTTATTTAAATCTTTTTTAAGAGCATCATATATTTCATATTCATTTTTATCAATATGATCATTTAATGAATTTAAAATTTGTATTCTATAGTTGACTGAATTAGAATTAGATTCATTAAATTTTTTTTGTGAATTAATGATATTATTAATCTCTTTATACTCCATAACTAATTTCAAATCTAATTATTTATAATCTAAAACTATATTTAAATATTTGGATATGATATATTATTTCTATTAATCTGTTGATATATAGTAATTTATATATGAAATTATTTATTTGAACATAGTGATATTATTCAAAAAGATAATTAAAGATACAAGTATGGTAATAATTTTATCAAGTAAATGAAACAAACTTATAATAAATTTAGTCGTATAGTTACCAAAGATGACTCTCAGCCAGCTGCTCAGGCTATGCTACATGCTATAGGTTTATCTGAGGAAGATTTTGATAAACCCTTCATTGGGATTGCAAGTACTGGATACGAAGGTAATCCATGTAATATGCATTTGAATGATTTATCGCTTAAGATTAAAAAGAGTATTACAGCATCTGAGCATGTTGGTTTAATATTTAATACAATTGGAGTAAGTGATGGAATATCAATGGGGACTTTTGGAATGAGATACTCTCTTCCATCAAGAGACATCATTGCTGATTCTATGGAGACTGTTGTTCAGGCGATGTCTTATGACGGTCTAGTTACTGTTGTTGGTTGTGATAAAAATATGCCTGGTGCACTTATGGCTATGTTGAGACTTGATAGGCCAAGTATTCTTGTTTATGGTGGAACAATTGATTCGGGTTGTTACAATAATAAAGAATTAGATGTTGTATCAGCTTTTGAGGCTTGGGGAGAAAGGGTATCAGGAAAGATAGACAATAAAGAATATAAGAATGTAATAAAGAATGCTTGTCCTGGAGCAGGGGCATGTGGAGGAATGTATACTGCAAACACAATGGCATCAGCAATTGAAGCACTAGGGATGTCTCTTCCTTATAACTCATCTAACCCCGCAATAAGTAAAGAAAAAGTTAACGAGTGTACTAAAATAGGATCCGCAATGAAATTACTTATTGAAAAAGATATTAAACCCTCAGATATTGTAACTAAAAAATCATTAGAGAATGCACTAAGACTTATAACTGTTTTGGGAGGTTCTACTAATGCAGTACTTCATTTCTTAGCCATTTCAAGAGCTGCTAATTTAGATTTATCTATTGATTACTTTCAAGAAATCAGTGACTCTACTCCATACATTGCAAACTTAAAACCAAGTGGAAAATATCTAATGAAGGATCTTCATAAGGTGGGGGGTGTGCCATCTGTACTCAAATATATGCTGGAAAACAAAATGTTAAATGGAGATTGCCTGACTGTAACTGGGAATACTCTGGAAGAAAACCTTTCAAAAATTAAATCACCTGATTTCGCATCAAGTGACATAATTTTTCCTATAAGTAATCCAATTAAAGAATCTGGTCATATTCAAATTCTGAAAGGAAATCTAGCTGAGCATGGAAGTGTTGCTAAAATAACAGGTAAGGAAGGATTAAAGTTTACAGGTCCTGCAAGAGTCTTTAATAGTGAATTTGAATGTTTGACAGCTATTGCCGAGTCAAAAGTCTATAAAGGTGATGTTGTAGTTATAAGATACGAAGGACCGAAAGGAGGGCCTGGCATGCCCGAAATGTTAAAGCCAACCTCTGCAATTATGGGGGCAGGATTAGGTAAAGATGTTGCATTAATCACTGACGGAAGGTTTTCTGGAGGTACTCATGGCTTTGTAGTTGGTCATATTGTTCCTGAAGCCTATGATGGAGGAGCAATTGCAATTGTTGAAAATGGGGATATGATTACAATAGATTCTGAGAATAATCAAATATTTGTTGATATTTCGGTTGATGAAATAAAAAATAGAATGAAAAATTGGTCTAAGCCTGTTTTGAAAATTAAAAAAGGAATTTTATATAAATACGTTAAATCAGTTTCAAATGCATCAAGTGGATGTGTTACTGACAAATAAGATTATGGAAAATAAAAAGATTAGTGGAGCAGAAGCTGTAATTCATTCATTGTTAAATGAGGGTGTTGACTTAGTTTGGGGATATCCAGGGGGAGCTATTATGCCAGTTTATGATGAGTTTTATAAATTTCAAGATAAACTTAAGCATATTCTTGCTAGGCATGAACAGGGCGCTATTCACGCAGCTCAAGGTTATGCGAGATCCTCGGGTAAAGTTGGAGTAGCTATTGCTACATCTGGTCCAGGCGCTACAAACCTTGTAACAGGAATTGCTGATGCTCAAATTGATTCAACTCCTGTAGTCTGTATAACCGGTCAAGTACCATCTCATCTTTTAGGCTCTGACGCATTTCAAGAAACTGACATTATAGGTATTTCAATGCCCGTAACGAAATGGAATTATCAAATTACTAAAGCAGCTGAGATCCCTGATATTTTTGCAAAAGCTTTTTATATAGCTAAGTCTGGAAGACCTGGTCCTGTTTTAATAGATATCACTAAAGATGCTCAATTTGAATTATTTCAATTCAAATATTCTAAATGTGAAGGTATTAGAAGTTATAATCCACTTCCTAAAATAGATATTTCAGCTGTTGATAATGCTGTAGAATTAATTAATAATGCAAAAAAACCTTTTATAGTCTGGGGTCAAGGAGTTTTATTAGGAAATGCAGAAGAAGAGTTCAAAAGATTTGTTGAGAAATCGGGTATACCAGCTGCATGGACAATTCTTGGTGTATCAGCTCTTCCTACATCACATGAACTGAATGTTGGTATGGTTGGAATGCATGGAAATTATGGCCCAAACATTTTGACAAATGAGTGTGACTTACTTATTGCTATTGGTATGCGTTTTGATGATCGTGTCACAGGAGATCCTAAAACTTATGCAACACAAGCAAAAATTATTCACTTAGATATTGACCCTGCAGAAATAAATAAAAATATTAAAGTTGAAGTTCCAATAATTGGAGATTGTAAAGAGTCTCTGAGGTTTATTACTGATAAAATTGAAAAAAAATCACATGAAAAATGGATTTCAAACTTTGATGATTTAATGAAAATAGAATTTGACAAGGTTATTAACTCTGATTTGAACCCTTCAAAAAAAGGATTAACAATGGGAGAATCCATTATTGCAATTAATGAACAAACAAAAGGTGATGCAATAATTGTAACTGATGTAGGTCAACACCAAATGGTTGCTTGCAGATATGCAAACTTTATTCAATCAAAAAGTAATATAACATCAGGTGGGCTTGGTACAATGGGATTTGCTCTTCCTGCTGCAATGGGTGCAAAAATGGGTGCAATAAATAGAGAGGTTGTTGCTGTTATTGGTGATGGAGGTTATCAGATGACAATCCAGGAATTAGGTACTATATTTCAGCTTCAAATTCCTGTTAAGATAGTAATTCTTAATAATGATTTCCTAGGAATGGTTCGTCAATGGCAACAACTATTTTTTGACAAAAGATATGCTTCAACTGAAATGATTAATCCAGACTTTGTAACAATTGCAAAAGGATATTATATTGATTCTGAGAGAGTGAATGATAGAAAGGAACTTAAGCCTGCTGTAGAAAGAATGATTAAATCACAAAAACCTTACATTTTGGAGATATGTGTAGAAAAAGAAGATAATGTATTTCCAATGATTCCTTCTGGAGCATCTGTTTCTGATGTAAGACTAAGTTAATATGGAAAAGAAAAAAAATTACACTATTTCTGTTTACACTGAAAATAATGTTGGTCTTCTTCACAGATTATCAGCGATTTTTCTAAAAAGACACATAAATATTGAGAGCTTTAGTACCTCTGAGTCAGAAATCAAGGATGTTTTTAGATTTATTATAGTTGTAAAAATGACAAATTCTGGTGTTGCAAAAGTTACTAAACAAATTGAAAAACAAGTAGAAGTTATAAAAGCATTTTATCATACTGATTCAGAAACAATATTTCAAGAATCAGCGCTGTATAAAATGAAATCATCTTCCTTATTTGAGGAAAGACATATTCAAAACATAATAAAAGATTCTAATGCAAGAATTGTAACTGTTAATCCAGAATTCTTTGTAATTGAAAAAACTGGTTTTAGAGATGATACTGAGAAATTATACAAAGATTTAAAATCATATGGCCTTTTGCAATTCACAAGATCGGGAAGAATCGCTGTTTCCAAAGAAAAGATGGGAATTTCAGAAATTTTAAATACTTTTAAAAACCAAAAATAAATACAATGAAG
>CESW01014961.1_pt1 | contig 15599 bp, 10 predicted proteins | sample 531171 | NCBI WGS metagenome assembly CESW01 (sample SAMEA2621859, study PRJEB7988) | marine metagenome | biome: marine biome (ENVO:00000447); feature: surface water layer (ENVO:00002042); material: "saline water (ENVO:00002010), including plankton (ENVO:xxxxxxxx)" | depth 5 m
TGCCCATCTTCGCGCGACTCGATACCGTGACATGTTCAAGCATGCTGTTGACACCCTCATCGGACAACCCGCCGCCGCTTCTCTTCATTCTGGCATTGAGCTTGGCTGCCATCACGTGTTGGCTGGAATGGTGCCGCCAGATGGTTGCAAGCCAACAACGCAAGCGGTCAAATCCTATGCACAAACCCTGGTTCAAGCTTTGTCTTGCGTTGAGGATTCGTGGGTGTCATATGCTCAGCAGGATGTAATGAAAAAATGCCGCAATGCACAAGGTTTGGGGCGTTGGCACAAGCTGGAATCCATTTGGGATTTACGTCGCCTGCGTCTCTCCGCTTGGAGGGTGTTGCTCAGCGGGGATCTTTAAGGCCCAACCACGCTTTACGCGCCTGTTCACTTTCCTTTTCCAGACCGTGCAACTCGCTCCACACCTCGTCCGTCCAAAAAGGCACCACAACATTGTGGCCGAATTCAAAAGACCAGAGTGCCTTGGCCAAGCCGGGCATCTGAGGTGCTAACCATTTCGCAGCAGGCATCAAAGGCCGCTTGCGTACAATTTTTCTCAAGACTCCGCCATCGACTCTGGGGTGCTTTCTCGTGTTAGGCAAAGGTGCGTTGGATCGCCAAGAAAAGCCTGGCCAGCTCAATTCACCGCCAACAATGTCAGAGAAATCGAGGGCGAATACACGCTCAGGCCACATTAACTCAAGGTCGTTCCGCAATTCCGCATATCGATACATCCCCATGACATCGCTGTTTGCCACGAGATTTGACCGGTCTGAAACATCTTCGCCCCAATGTTCCTGATATTCCACATAAGCTGAAAACACGGCTTGCCTAAACGGCCGGAGGCTGACCAAAATCAATGCATCCATGTCTTTTAAAACCTGACAGAGGCGGTCGAGTTTCGCGGCCCTGGTTTGTGCCAGGGGGTGGCCTTGAGGATATCTATCAAATGCGCCGACACACAGATTTTCCTCGCTTATCATCAATGGTTTCCCCTCCAACCTGTGGCGAGCCATCAAGCTTGACGCAACCTCGTTTGCACAGCCTTCTCCACGATGGACGAAAGACGCAAACTGGATAAAATCTCGGTCCGCATTCAGCACTCTTGGCAACTGTGTGCCCAAATACACCCACCCAGGATGTCCCATCAATACCTGAGTTTGTAAGGTCGTTGTCGCTGTCTTCGGCAACCCAATATGAACGTAAATTTGAGGAATGTCAGTCACAGAAGGCAAGCTACCCAAAAACTCGGCCGAGCAAGCTTCTTCTGGCACAGCTACGAAGCGCGTATTAATCATCACGTACTATTGGCCTCCCTCTGGAGGTGGTGGTGTGCAACGGTGGTTGAAGTTTTCTAAGATGCTTCCCGAGCACCACTGGACACCCATTGTTGCGACCCCTTTAAACCCCGATGTCCCCGTCCAAGACACCAGTTTGAAATCGGACATTTGTAACGAAGCTGAAGTTTGGCGTTTTCCAATTTGGGAGCCTTCTCGTTTCTTAAATCAACTCGGGGTCGGCAACTCTTCCTCACGGTTAGGTTCAGATGCTGGAAGTCGCTCCTCGTTGCTTGGTCGGTTCGTTCGATGGGTAAGGGGCAATGTGTTTGTGCCCGATGCTCGAATCTGCTGGGTGAAGCCCACCACAAAAAAGTTGTTGAGGAAGCTGAAGCGCAACCCTGTCGATTTGATTGTCACAACCGGGCCTCCTCACAGTGTCCACCTCATTGGCCTCGCTCTGAAGCGCGCCACCGGACTTCCTTGGATGGCCGATTTCCGAGACCCGTGGTCCACCATGGACTACTTAAGCGATTTTCAATTGTCCCGCCGAACCAAAAAGGCAATCCAAGACATGGAGCGCAAGGTGGTTGATGTTGCAGACCGCATCGTCGTTACCTCTCCAAGCGCGCTACGTGAACTCGGAGTAAAGGACAAGCGTCAAGGCGCGGTTGTTCCTAACGGCTGGGATCGAAACGACTTTCCGCCCTCAGCCCAAACTCGCGCTGCCAGGAAAACACCTGTCCTCGGCCACTTTGGGGCATTATATGGTGCGCGGAACCCTGTAAACTTATGGGCGGCCTTGGCCCAGAGCCCTTGGTCATTTCGCGCTGGCGGCCCCATCTCAGAAAGCGTTCTTCAAGAAATCGAGGCCTCTAAAGTCCCATTCACTTGGCATGGAAATCTACCTCACCAAGAAGCCGTCAAGGCCATGCTCGAATGTGACGCACTTCTCATCGTGCACAACGACAGCCTTTCCGCTCGCGCATCTGTTCCTGGAAAAATCTTCGAGTGCTTGGCCACAGGACTCCCCTTGCTCGTCATAGGGCCCAATGGCAGTGACTTAAAGGACATGTGCAACCAATGGGGCCTCACATTTGTTGCACACGGGGATGGCGATGCCAAAACCAAACTTGCCGCATGGCTAAAGAATCCCACAGCTGCCCCTGCAGAATCGATTCGTAGTTCCTTCGAACGACATTCACTCACAACTGAACTTTCGGAGCTATTCAATACCATGATCTCGTGACGCGATTTCCGGCAATTCTATTTCTCCTCACCCTGCATTCCTCATCTGCCGTTTGGGGTCAATGGAACCTCGTGCAAGACGCATTGCCAAGCGGAGCCAATTGCATCCAAATCACCTCTGATGCCTTCAATCAACGAGGGGCCGCTTGGCACACCTGTCCTCTTCATTTGGGCGCCTCCTTTCACCTCGAATTTGAGGTGAACCTCGGAATGAACAACAACGGTGCTGATGGAATTTGCTTCGTCTTGCAACAAGTCTCAAATGAAAGCTCAGGGCCACTTTCTACGAATGGAGCACAAATCGGATATGGATCTACAGATGGAAATGGGGTTTTTGGATCTCGCTCCTTAGCCATCGAAATTGACACCTTCGCAAATGATGGCTCACCCGGAACTGGTGATGACAACCAGTCAGACCCAGCCTCGGATCACATTGCCATCTTCAGAGATGGTTCCCTACAACACAACTCCCCGAATGAACTGTCCGCAGCTGTCCAAGCACATCCCGTCGATGAAAACATCGAAACAGGCATCAATTATCCGCTGGACATCACTTGGAATGCCGCAACGATGTTGCTCGAAGTTTACTTTGATGGCAGTTTGAGGCACAGCCTTACCATAGATTTGGTTGCAGACTTGTTTGATGGAAACCCCTTTGTTTTTTGGGGATTCACTGGAAGTACAGGAGGTCTTTCCAACACGCAGTCTTTTTGTGACAACTCTCTTTACTACTCTTCATACATGGACGGGTTGGCTGTCCAAGAACCCTCCCCCTTGGTTGCTTGTGTTGGTGATACCGTCAGTTTCACAGCCCAACCTCTGACGCCCACGGTAGATGTCCTGTGGGACACCTCCAACGATTCGGTTATTGACGTAACTGCTGGCGGCAGCTACGCCATGACAGGCTTCAATTCAGCTGGATGCCCCACCCACGAAACCTTTGACGTTGAGATACTCGACCCGGCGTTGCAACTTCTGATTGACTCCGATTTGACAATCTGTGGAGGGTCTGAAGCGACATTGTCAGCCACAGCCGCTCCAAATGCCACGATTGCCTGGGATGGTGTGGAGGGCACAACGAGCGTGACTTCAGAGCCCGGCATTCACGAAGTAACCGCGACGGTTGGAGCATGCAGCACCGCACTTGAAGTCAATGTGACTTTCCAGCCGCTTCCCCAAATCAACTTTGCGCTTGACGGGGTTCCAACAGCCGGCCCAATCGTGATTTGTGAGGGGGACGCAATTGAAGTCGAAGCTGTTCCCTCGATGAACGCCGTTGCCTTTTGGGAGGGTTCCGAAACGCATTTGCTTACTGTAAATGGCAGCGGCACGTTCGTCGCAACCTCTCTCATCGGCGGCTGCGAATCCAATCCCCAGTCTATAGAAATTCAAACTCTTCCTCTTCCAGAAGGATCATTTTCCGCCTCTCCTCAAAGTCTGTGCTGGGAAACCACGGGGGAAATCGGGTTTGACCTCTTCAATGACGCATTCATCGTGTCTTGGGATTTGCCCTCGGGCACCACCGACCTGAGTGAAGCTGGGGCTGGGGTGTACACCGCCCACCTCATCCACAACAATGGATGTGAAGCCAACGCAACTTTCACGTACAACATGCTTCCACCCATCGCTACAGGGTTGTCAAATCCATTGCCCCTTTGCGACAATGATGTGGTGACCCTCAATGTCACTGGCAATGTCGACGCAGTCTCATGGAATGTAGGAGGTGATGACGCCACTCTGCCTGTTGTGTCGTCGATGGGTTCCGGTCCTTTTGTGGCCAATGTTGAGCTTGGTGCATGCACCCAGTCCGACACCGCCTACGTGACCTGGTGGCCTACGCCCTCAGTAGGCACACAACCCGACACGGTCAACAGGTGTGTTTTGGATGCTCCCTATTCTTTCGTGTGGCCAACCCAAATGGACGCGCCTGTTGGTAGCTGGGTTTGGAGTGTAAATGACGAGCCTGCGACGTCTGGCTACAGCGCGTTCGAGGAAGGTGAGTACACTGTTGAAATTCGTGACACCTTCACGGGTTGCAAAGATTCGCATACAGTACATGTTGAAGTGCTGCCCAATCTGAGCTTGGTGGCCTCTGCAGAAGAGCCTTTGATTTGCATGGGCGACTCCACGACGGTTCATGCGGAACTTTTGCCAGTACTGGACACAGATCCTTACGAGATTCCCTTTTCGCTTACGTGGTCCACTGAGGATGGCGCTGGCTTCTTCGACAATGTCGCGGGTGGAGAGCATTACGTCACAGCAACAAATGCCTGTGGTTCTGCAATTGCCGTGGCCGTCGTTCAGGAGGAGTATTGCGGTTGCCACGTGTGGATTCCCAACGCATTCACTCCTGACGGCGACGGTTTGAACGAAGGTTTCAAAATCGAAAGCAGTTGTGAATGGGATGTTTTTTCATTTCAAATCTTCAATCGTTGGGGAGAGCTTGTTTGGGCCACCAATGACGCCGATCAGCCTTGGGATGGTGGTGCCCCAGAGTTGGGGGACGGAGAACATTACTTGCCCGACGGATGGTATCCTTACATCGTTCGTTGGGAATATCGAGAGGCGGGAAAGTTGTCTCGAAAACAAAAAGTGGGGCGCGTCCTCGTCGTGCGCTAACTGACTGACTAGGCCTGAAACACCATCCGAAAGCATGTCCCCTTGTTCAATTCTGTATAGGCCACATGAATGTGTCCTCCGTGAACTTCCTCCACAATCCGTTTCGCCAAAGACAAACCCAGACCCCATCCGCGAGATTTGGTCGTAAATCCAGGAGCAAAAACTTTTTTGGCCACCGCTTTGGACATCCCTTTTCCATTGTCTTCCACCTCGATGGAAAATGTCGCTTCCTTCCAATGCGCCCTCACCGTTAACACGCCCTCCCCATCCATAGCATCTACGGCGTTGCGAATCAAATTCTCCAGCACCCAACTCAACAAAGGTCGACTTAACTGTAAAGAGCCCGCCTCGGGACCCAATTCTGGAATGACTTCCACGTGCTTGCTCACCCTTGAACGCATGTACTCCACCGTCTCACGAACTACAGAAATGGGGTTTTCCTCCGTGAGGGTGGCTTCTGAGCCAATTTTGGAAAATCGCTCTGCGACAACTTGAAGTCTCGCAATGTCCTTGTCCATCTCATGCAATGCTTCCTCTGCCACCCCTTTGGATGAGAGCAACCCTGACCAGGCCATCAAAGAACTCAAGGGCGTGCCCAACTGGTGTGCCGTCTCTTTCGCCATCCCCACCCATACCCGATTTTGCTCTGCGCGCCTAGAAGCTGAAAAAACCAAATACGCCACAAGCAAAAAAGCTGCAATCAAAAGCAATTGAACCACCGGAAAATACTTGAGCTGGGTCAATACTGCACTCTCTTCATAAAACACGACGTGCCAACCCTCCCCTGGCAAATACACAGGAATGGGTGGGTTGTCTTCCGCCATCGCAGTGTATCGCGCTCTTAACTTCTCAGGCGTATTGACTTGCAAGGAATCAATCCCTTGCGATTTCACCACCCTCGTCGCTGAAGAATCGATGAGTAAAACCGGCACAGATGCGCTGTTGATGACAGTCTCGGATATGAATGATTCGATGAGTTCATCCATGGCCTCGCGCAATTTTCGCAAACGAACACTTTCCGCGTAATAAATGGTTTGACCAACCTCCTCAAACCGAATGGGTGGATTGCGGCTCATTTGCGTGCGCCGAATGTTGTCATAGTGGTCTCGCTCAGAAACTCCACTTGGAGGCGGATCCACGTTGACTTTGTAAATCACGTCCCCCCTTGCGTTTGTGATGAGCACAGGCACAGTATTGTTGTTGACCAGAAAGTCCCCCGCGAAGGTCAAATCAGTGCCTACAGGCGCCTCTTGAATGATTCTGTATGCCGCTGCCAATCGATCTGCACTCTTTTTTTCCTCTGCGCCAAGGTCCTCAAAGAGCTTTTGGGTGTACGACACCAATTCTGCTCGCTGCTTGACCGCCTCCACCCACAAGTCCACCTTTCTCTGTTCTTCTTTTCGAATGATGGATGACAGATGTTGAGTGTATCCAAGCGTCACCACCACAATCGCGGCGGCAGCCAAAAAGAGCAATCGCTTAGACACGGTGTCATACATCTCAATCAATCATACGCTGGACAACGTCCACTTGTGCCAAAAAAAGGATCTTCCTTGTCGCAAGCGGTCAAAGAAATCACGATTTCATGGGAATTGCGACCCGCAACATTCAAAGCAGACACCCCAAAATCATATGCATATCCCACCGTCATCGACTCGAACAACTTCATGTTCACGATGCCCACCATGGCCGTGCCTGAACGGTAACCCAAACCCATGGATATCCTGTCATCCAAGCTAAACGTTCCTTGAAAATCAATCGATGCAGGAAGTCCAGATGCCACGCGCATTTGGGCGGCCGGCTTAAATGCAAAGCGACGATCCAACTTGACGTAGCGTCCACCTGTCAAGACCACGACACGGCCGGACGATGTCCCTTGAGCGATGTCATTCAATGTGGTTGCCGTGACGTTGAGAACACCAAGCGAAGCAAAGTTGAGCTTGTCTTCGTACCACAAACCCAAATCCATCGTTGGAAAAACCATTTGAGAAGATGCGTTGCCAATCAGCGCGGGGTCATCCGTTGCAGATTCCTCTGGAAACCGCAAACTCCCCACGTCCAAACGATATTGTGTCAAGCCGAGGCCAACCCCAGCGCTCAAGCGGGCGCCCGAACTCAGCCGAATCTTGCTCGAGTAGGCGAGGTTTAGTCTCGTATTGGACCATGGTCCGATGTCGTCGTTTAACACGTATCCACCCATGCCGTGGGCAAACGTGGTGCCTTGGCCAAGTCGTCCTGACAGTGATGCAAAACTTGTCAGGGGCGCGCCCTCAAATCCCGCCCATTGAGAGCGCACACCCATGCGCATATCCAAACATGGTGAATTGCCAGCTGCGGCTGGATTGTCCAACAAATTGGACATCAAAAACAGCGATCGGACACCGCTAAATTGAGCTTGCGCCACCAAACCACACGAAGCCATCGCCAACACCAAAAGAATTTTTGTTGCGTTTTTCATGTTTATCGGATGACAGCCACATAGCCCGTCACGGGGGCAAGATTGGCGTTGGGTTCATTCAAATGAATCACATAATAATATGTCCCTGCAGGCACATTCACCCCGCGGTTTTGTCCAGCCCATGGATTGGGGTAAGCAACCGAACGATATACGGACTGGCCCCATCGGTCAAAAACCTCAATGGTCGACGTAGGAAACTGGGATAAACCATAAATGTTCCACGTATCATTAAACGAGTCATTGTTGGGGGAAAAGGCATTGGGAACTTCAATCGGTGAGCCCACCGCCACCAGAACTGCATCGGCATACGCACAACCCTGAACGTAGCCTGTCACCTCAAAGGTGGTCGTTTCATAAGGGCTCAGCTCGGCAAGCTGATTGTCCACCATTTGAACAAGGTCTTCGGGCGTCCAGCCATATCCCAACTCAGGGTCTGAGCCCAAGACTTGCACGGTGGCGCTTTCGCCATAATCGATAGATACTGTGCAGCACGCATCAATACTCACCGCCAACCCATTTAACCTCACATCCACCTCGCATCCCGCGCCTGAGGATCCAAGGAGCACGACGTAATCCGTATTCTGATACAAAGGCTGCGAAGTCAACGTGGTATCCGAATTCACGGTCCACAATTCAGACGCAGAAACAAAGTCTTGTGCGTTGCAAACATCAAGAGGGTTGGATTGAAACACTTGTGCCACAACAGGATCCTCACACGCCACGTCACCAATCACCAAATCAATTGGCTCAAGAGGTTGGGCAAATTGTCCAAAGAACGTGGTGTGAAAGTGAAGCACTTGAACCTGATTTGCGTCAAACATTTCAGACAAAGACTCAAATCCATCCAAGTCCATGGGAGAACTCAACACTGCCGTCGTGTCTAATTGGCCACAAAGGTCGAGGGCGTTGTCACACGCCACGCTTTGGCACGAAGCGGACATGTTGACAAGTGCGCCTAAGAAGGCACAACAACACAAACGATAAACATCACAAATGGTCATGATTCGAAAGTACTCTTAGGTGGAACGCAGAAAGTCTTGAAATCGACATGTCATCAACACCCCCTCGGGGAAAGGCGAAAGAATGACTTAGGCTTAGGCTTCGAAACCAACAAGCAATGCCCCCTTTTCAACTGCTTCTCCCTCTGAAACCGGCACAACCGTCACTTGGCCCGAGGCCGAGGCATTGATCATGTTTTCCATTTTCATGGCCTCCAACACAAGGAGGGGTTGCCCCTCCTCCACATCATCTCCCACATTCACCAGAACTTGAAGCACCTTTCCTGGCATAGGGGCCTTGACATCCAGGGAAGCCGCTCCTGCGACCGCAGCCATGCCCATTTTTTCGAGGAGCTTCGCCCGATCATCAAGCACGCGAACCACCTGGCGCGCTCCGTTGATGCGAATAACCACCTGCCCTTCTTCGTCAGGTCCTGACTCACACTCCACTTTGTAGCGGACACCGTTTCGCAAAACTGCCCAAGTGCGTGGACCCATAGCCGTCCATTCGGCGTGTGTATCCAAATCCGCCCATTCGCGTTGAATACGGACCTCATCCCACTGGATTTCTCGAGCCATGGTACGAAGGTAGTATGGAAGATACGACCTTTGAAGCATGGCTGGAATCTACCTCCATGTCCCATTTTGTCGACAGGCCTGCAACTACTGCGATTTTCACTTCTCGACAAACACCAGAAATCTCGACGCCATGGTTCAAGCCATCGTTGCCGAAGCCCGACTTCGTGCGCCCCATTTTTTGGGTCTGGCCAAAGGGAAGGTTCAAACCTTTTATCTGGGTGGAGGAACACCGTCTCTGCTGCCGCCGGAATCGATCAAAACCCTCGTAAGTGGGGTCTCCAAAGCGCTCAATTTGGATGTCACATCGCTCGATGAAGTCACTTTGGAGGCCAACCCTGAAGATTTGAGTGCCGAGTGCATCGATGCTTGGCTCGAAAACGGTTTTAATCGCCTCAGCGTGGGAATCCAAAGCTTTGACAACGAAACTCTTGCGTGGATGAACCGCGCACATACCGGCGAACAGGCTGAAAAGGGGATTCAATTGGCTCACAAAGCAGGCTTCGAAACCATCACTGCGGACCTCATTTACGGGGTTCCCACAGATCGCCATTGGAAGGAAGACGTCCGCCGCGCTTTGGCCTTGCCCATCAGACATCTCAGTGCATATGCCCTCACTGTGGAGCCCAAAACACTGCTTGGAACCCTTGTCAAACGCGGAGAAGAGGTGCCCGCCCCCGACCAGCAAACAGTGAAGGAATACAACCATTTGTGCAAGACCATGGAGGACCTCGGGTGGTCTCATTATGAGACGAGCAATTGGGCCGCGCCAAGAGAAAACGACGTCTATTGGATTGCCGCTCACAACCACGCCTATTGGTCTGGCATGCCATACCTCGGCCTTGGGCCAGGAGCGCACGGGTTCTTTCCACCCCAGAGATACGCCAACGTCTCAAGCAATTCGGCGTACTTGCGTGCAATAGAACGTCAAACACTCCAGGATTCTAGGGAGGTGCTTTCACCCTCTGACCGCTACAATGAAGCAATCATGACAGGCCTGCGAACCGCCAAAGGAATCTGCCCCAGCTCTCTCCAAGCAGCTCACGGATTCAGGCCTGACGTTGTCGATTCTCAGGCTTGGTTCACAGCACTCGATTGCGGTGATTTGATTTCCATCGAGGAGGGCCGTTACCGCATTCCTGAACCGCGATGGATTACTGGGGATCACGTGTCGGCATCTCTTTTTCACGTGGGCTAGCGCGCAGCCATGTGTCAACGAATATTGCCCCAATCACAAGCGCCGCACCAACATAAAAGCCTGGGGAGAAACGTTCGTTGAACAACAGATATGCCAAGACGATGGCGTAAATCGGTTCGAGATTGATTGCCATCGCCGACTCAAATGGGGTCAGATGTTCAAGCACCTGAATAGAAACCATGAAAGCAAAAGATGTCGCGACCACGGCGAGCAATAAAATCCAAATCCAATCCGAGGCTGACAAAAGAATCAACGACACGTCAAACTCTCCTTGAACCCCAAGCCAAATCGCCATGCCTACACTCGCGGCCAACAACTCCACTGCACTCAATTGGATGGGGTCGTGGCGTTGAACGAGCACCCCGTTGATTGTGCCAAAAATTGCTGCAAGGATTGCGCTCACCAATCCGAGAATCATGCCTAACATTTGATTCCTTTCCGCCTGAAAAACCATTGCGATGCCTACAAATACGACGGCCGCAACGACCATTTCACGCCACGCAATTGCGCGCCTGAAAACAACTGGCTCAATCATGCTCACAAACAATGGCGCTGTAGCCAACATCGTCAAAGCCAACCCCACAGAGCTCGTTTTGATGGACGCAAAAAAGGTCACCCAATGCGCCGCAACAACCCAGCCAACAGCTCCCGCACGAATTACGTTTGACATCGTCCAACTGCCCCATCGCGAGCGAAGCCAAAGAAACGCCGCTGTTGAAACGCCGCCTAATGTCACCCGCCAAAACACCAGCGGTTCAGCGTCAATCGAAATCAGCTTCCCTAAAATCCCTGTAAATCCGAAGATGACAACAACGCCATGAAGGAGAAGAAGGCTGCGGTTTCGCGAAGTCATCAACGCTGAATAACAAAACGCACTGTTCGAGGTGACGACGCAAAGGATTCAGGAATCACCTCAAGCGTATACACGCCCGAAGGCCAAGACGACACATCCGTTGCACAACGCCCGGCAAATTCGCGATCGATAGAAAACATTACGCGACCAACTTCATCACGCACCTTCAGTGTTGATCTTGTGGAACACTCCACATGCAAGATGTCTGATGCTGGGTTGGGAAACACATCTACCTCCAACGTGGTTTGCGGCACCCCATCCTCTTCCTCAACCACAATCTCAGTTGAGGACTGATCTGAACACACGCCGTTGGCATCAGTCGCCGTCAAGAATATGTTGTACGTTCCGGGCTCGCTGTAAATAAGCTCTGGGTCTTCTTCATTGCTAAATGTTCCGTTTCCGAACGACCACTGATAGTACTCCGCATTTTCGCTTTCATTGATGGCAAACACAGGTGTGCCACCCAGCACCAAGACTTCAGGCACCGTGAATTGAGAGAGGACCGGTTCGGTCAAGTCATCCAAACTTCTTGGAAGCAGGGTGTATCCGTCCAAGAATGGTGCACTGCCGTCAGACTGCCCTCCAATGCCTGTCAATCCGAATGTGCCTAAAGGAGGAGGTGTGCCCCAAATGTCAGTATTGCCGTCAATTTGTATTTGCAAATCTCCGATGCCGTAATCGACCGTCACCACAAAAAAGGGCCAAAGGTTGGTCCATTGAGTGGGGTCCACCAACTTCACACACTTCAATTTCACCACGCGCGACTCTGTTTCTTCGCCCATCTCTTGAACCAAGATCGGTTCTTGCGTTTCAAATCCCCCTCCCTCATCAATCAATGTGTCGGCATAAAGTGTTGCGAGCCCCTGATATTGACCGACGACGCCACGAACACGAACGCTGTCCCCCTCTTGAACTTCGTAACCATAGTTGCTGATCGCGCTGAATACGTTGATTCCGTTGGTGGCGTCAATCAGTGTAAACCTAAGCCCTTGGGGGTAATCATTCCATCCGTGCACGATCCCCCTGAGCTCGCAGGCAGTGTCGATGCTGTCTAACACCCCCTGATTGTCGGTTCCGCGGACCATGTTGATGTCGTAGACGGGGTAAGTCAAGTCCGACGGCAAGATGTGGACGACCACATTTTGAATGCCCAACACAGCACCCCCAGAAAGAATCGTCATTGTCAACTCTACATCTTCTTGTAGCTCTGGGTTCTCATCGTCAATGGCCACAAAATTGAATGATTGGCTGTTCAACAAACCCGACTGAAATGTAAAATTCAGCGGAAATACCGCGGGGTAATCCGCACCAGCATCGGCGTCACCCCCGGTCACCTCGAGCTGAATTTCCACATCTTCCAATGGATAGCTCACCAACATCTCAACTTCAACAGCGCCACCTTCGACGACGTACAACTCTGGAGCGGCAAAGCCAACAACCATGGTCCCCAAGCCCCCACAAGACGCAGTATGCTCTCCAAGAAAATCAAACGTGTCTTGAGGATATACATCCCACTGTGTTTGACCCTCAGTCCAATCTGTCGAACCCTGTCCGATGTTGGGTTTTCGAACAAGGGTATATTCAGCCATGGCGCCATCTGCTACAGGCCAAGCACCAAGCGGATCTTCCCCGATTACACCCATCATGTCAATGATTTCTCCATTTTTGCGCAACACAATGGGGTCGTTTCCATTGTACCAAGTGACTGTGCTCAACGCCTGACTTTGGTTGATGATTTCTGGAGCCGCTTGTGGGTTGCCCAACACAGTTACTCCACCAGAAACAAGTACCCCTTCCAAATCCAACGATTGTATTGGCGTCAGTGACCCGTTGTTGTACACCTCCATGGTGTACGGGGTGAGGTCTACATCAAACGGCGTAGGATTATGCACCTCAAGCGCCTTGTTGTTGCTCGTACCCTCAACGTATTCACTGATGATCAAATCGTCACACAATCCTGCAGAACCGCATTGCAAAATGCTCACGGGTAAAAAGTTCGAGGACAAACTGTCGCAACCAAAAGCTGCCACATCGTATACCACATCTCCATTTTCAATGCTTGTCGAGTCCAATCCATCTTGATAACTGAGACCCCAAACGCGATAGTCGCCGGCCTCACCAAAGCCTGCGAAATCGTAATACGGCTCATCTGTGGTTTCCAAAATTTCATTGGCTTCATTGCAAATCAAAAAAACGTATTCACCCTCAACCGCATCGCTATAATACCCAAATGGAATCAGGGCGCCGTCCTCTGTAAGACACGCTTCTGCATCTGCTTCCCCTCCTGCTGTCAACAGTGTGCCACCGTCACACGATGGGATTTCACATGTCTCCCCCGTCAACGTTACGAACTCCTCAGAAACGCTCACACAACCACCGTCAGGCATTGTGGTCAGGTTTGATAACGAGGTCCATCCCTCTGCCAACGGTGCGTTGTGTGAGATGGCATACACCTCAAAAAAACCATCACCTAAGCCTTCCATGTTGATGGCTGTCCCCAAAAAGACGCCCACCAATTCTTCCGTCTCTGCATTCACAATCGCCAAGCTCGTGGCGGCCGAAACTGCATCACTGACATGTGTAAAACCCACAATCTCCGGCCCTGCGTCAGTGCAAAGCAATGTGTTGTCCATGTTGTTTAATGACAAGTGGCCACCCTCGCAAAGCAACACGTTAGACACTCCTGGGCTCAGTGCTTGCATGACAAAACCCAGGTCAAACGGTTCGCCTCCATCGGGAACCCGAGACAATCCGTCAGAACCTGGTTCAACATCATCTCCACTCTCGTCGATGGTGAATGTGGCGCTGGGGTTGATTGTGGAAACTAGAGGAGCCATTTGGGGGTGTGTCACGCTCGTAGAGCCATACAACACCGCATCAAGCATGTTTCCAAAAACTGGCGGTTGATTTACTTGGAATGTCGATGCTGGTGTCGCCGCAAGAACAATCCCTGCAACGGTATTTTGCCAACCTTCCCCATAGAGGACCAAAAACCCATCATCATTGAGCGCCAAGCCACCCAAGTCGACTACAGTTTGTGTCTGGGCCTCCCATGAACCTTCGCTGTACGCAGATTTTACAACAACAAGCGTATGGTCATCTAAAGCTGTGCCCGGAGCCCCATAAAGCTCCACAAACTGACCAACCTCGGGGCCGACGACGAGATTGAGCTCGTTGATGACAACTTCTTGGGCGAAAACAGTTGCGCTACCCATCAAGACCTTCAAGACCAATGCAGCGCTCAGGGAAACCAAATTTCCTTTCATGGCGTAGGATGTGAATGGACATCGAAGGTAGCGTACCTTTCATGAGCACGACATGACGGCGACAACATCTCTGATAGACAAGTTGGATGAATTCATCCGACGCTACCATCGAAACAAGGCCCTTCGCGGGGCTTTGTTGTCCTTTGCCACACTCTCCGCAGGAGCGCTTTTGCTTGCCGCTTTGGAAAATGTTGGGCGGTTCGGCGTGATTGGCCGAACCGTGATCTTCTATTCCTTCTCGGCTTTGACGGTTGCCGCGCTCACAACCCAAGTTCTTTGGCCTGTGCTTCAGTGGTTTCGGTTCCGCCGCGGATTGTCCTACGACGAAGCCGCCCGCATCGTGGGCGCCCACTTTCCAGAAGTCCAAGACAAGCTCCTGAACACCCTTCAACTTCAACAACAAGTTGAATACGCCCAAGGCGCTGATGTCAGGCTTTTGGCCGCAAGCATTGAACAGCGAACAGCATCTTTAAGGCCCTTGCCTTTTACCCAAGCGGTCGATGTAACCGCCGCATTTAAAGCTCTGCGAATTGCGCTCCCCATGTTGGTGGTTGGTGGCTCCTTGATTTGGTTGAGGCCAACCTGGGTAACTGAGCCTGCCTCCAGGATCGTTCAACACCGAACAGAATTTCTTGAGCCTGCTCCTTTTCGGTTTGATCTCCAAAACACGAGCCTCGCTGTCGTTGCTGGCGACCCCTTCACGGTGGAGGTTAAGGTTGTAGGTGACGACCTTCCCGCAGCGGTCATGGTGGAATCTCATGGTGGACGTTTCCGCATGGAGCGTGCCCGCGACCAGGTCTTCCGATATACCTTTCCTTCGGTTCGTTCAAATACGCCTTTTTTGTTCTTGGCCAATGGCTGGCGCTCACAAGAATATGTTGCTGAACCTTTTGCCCTGCCTGCTCTGGCAGAGCTTCGTATTCAGGCCATCCCCCCAAGATATACAGGGCTTCCCGCCATTGACCAAGTCAATCAAGGTGACCTTTCTGTGCCTGAAGGAACGCCTATACAATGGTCCATTCGGGTGGCTCACGGAGATGGTGTCAGATTGCATTTGGCGGAACGCGCTTTGCCCGTTCGTTCTGGTGCCGCAAACACTTTTT
>CESW01013313.1_pt1 | contig 15570 bp, 11 predicted proteins | sample 531171 | NCBI WGS metagenome assembly CESW01 (sample SAMEA2621859, study PRJEB7988) | marine metagenome | biome: marine biome (ENVO:00000447); feature: surface water layer (ENVO:00002042); material: "saline water (ENVO:00002010), including plankton (ENVO:xxxxxxxx)" | depth 5 m
GGAGGATGCTTTGCCGTGTTTGACGCATGAAAAAGGCACCCCTGGGGGTGCCTTTTCAGCTCAGTTAAGTTCAGCTCAGTCAAGCCGTTCGACTTACTTCGCTTCAGCTGGATTGACGAAAGCTTTGATTTTGAGGATGGTCTGACCAGGATCGGTGTTGGCATTGATGGTGACCGTCTTGGTTTGGTTGTTTTTCTTGCCCTTTGAATTGAACTTCACTTCGATTTCCCCGCTGGCACCAGGTGCGATGGGTTGCTTGGGGCATTGAGGTACCGTGCACCCACAAGAACCTTTGCACTTGTCCAAAATGAGGGGCTCATTGCCTGTGTTGGTAAATGAAAAAACGTGGGTGACCGCATCGCCTTCGTCCATGGTGCCAAAGTCGTGCTCGTACGTGTCAAAGACCATTGTAGTGGTAGGACCTTTAGGCGCCTCGACCTGAGTTTTGGCCGGGTCGAACTTTTCCGGCTTGCCATTGACTGGGGTCTCCAGAGTTGTGGTTTCTACTGCTTTGGAGGTGACCTCGTCAGAGCCGCCTTCATTGCATGCTGTGAACCCCGCCAAAATGGCTGCCAGCGTCATTGTGGTGTATGAAAAACGCATGTTTTTTGGATTTGATGTTTGATGTAAAATTAAGATGCCTCTCAAAAGGTCTTGTGGGCAAGATTCGCAGCATTGAACGTTCCGTCGTTCAAAACGCGAATGGCCTCTTGCAATGCCTCATTCAAGCCGCCAATGACGCGATAGAAGGTTTTGCTTTCGTAGGTGTTTCTGCCAAAAAATGCTTTGAGACGAATGTCAATTGCAGGAAGTGATCGCGTCCATTCTTCCTCATCTACCGTGACGCCTTCGTCGATGACGTAAGCCTTGAAAGCCGCCATTTCCTCGTCACTCAGCGACATGTTTTTGACGAAGTCATTTTCTGATGCATGGCGGCTGTCCCAGTCGCCACGGTGAGCATCCACCTGGGCGAGGGCGTATTTGCTGCACAGCCCCTTGCGCAGAATGCGAGAAAATGTGGGAGAGTTGTATGTCGTGTCCAAAGGGACGAAAAGGTCTGGCAAGATGCCACCACCGCCATAGACTTCGCGACCGAGAATGCGGGTTTGGTACATCAAGCTGTCGGGCAAATCCAGACTGTCGAGCGTCAAGAATTCTCCGCGCTCATATCGTTCAAACTTTTCCTTCCTGTATGCTTCGACACCTTCGTCATAGGGTTTTTGAATGCATCGACCCGCGGGAGTATAGTATTTCTGTACAGTCATTCTCACCGCACTGCCATCGGGCAAGCGCATGGGGCGTTGAACAAGTCCTTTGCCAAAACTCCGTCGCCCAACGACCATGCCGCGGTCCCAATCTTGAACTGCTCCGGAGACAATCTCGCTTGCACTTGCTGAAGCCTCGTCGATGAGTACGATGAGGCGTCCTTTTTCGAACAGCCCCTTGTATTGCGCAAACGTATCCTCCCTTTCGAATGATCGCCCTTCAGTGTATACGATGAGCTTCTCGCCACTCAAAAATTCATCGGACATGGTGATTGCAGTTCGAAGCAGACCTCCGCCATTGCCTTGCAAATCTAAAATGAGATCCCTCATGCCTTGCTTCTGCAATGTGGCAATGGCCTCTCGAAATTCAGCCATCGTGGTTTTTGCGAAACGGCTGACTTTGATGTAGCCAATTTTGTTGTCCACCATATGCGCCGCATCGATGCTGTAGATTGGAATCTTATCTCTCGTAATGTCAAACGTCAACAATTTGGACTCCCCGTCGCGTTTGATGCCGACTTGAACAACGGTGCCTTTCGGTCCTTTGAGCAGCCTCATCACGTCGCGGTTCGTGATTCCAATGCCTGCGGTGTTCTCACCGTCTACTTCGACGATGCGGTCACCAGCTCGAATCCCCAAACGCTCCGAAGGTCCTCCGCTGATGGGGGACACCACCATAATGGTGTCTTTAAAAATGTTGAATTGTACTCCAATGCCGTCAAAATTGCCATTCAGTGGCTCGTCCGCTTCTTTCAATTCTTCCGCAGAGAAATAGACCGAGTGTGGGTCCAAATCTTCGAGCAATTTCACCACGGCAAGCTCTGTCAAATCTGCGACGCTGACGCTGTCAACGTAGAGTTGACTGACGTAGCGCATGAGGGTGCCAAATTTTTGGGCCGCATCTTGCGGAGTCATATCATCTTGGGCAAACGAGTTGAAGGGACTCGCCACGAAGGCGCCAAGAGCAAGAAAAAGAGGGGCGAGACGTGTTGTGGTCATGGGAATGTGAAATTAAGGGAAGCAGAGGGGAGATGTGGGTAACTTGGGGACATGATTCAAAGGAAGATTCAAGGAATTTGGCAAAAGCACGGGTTTGCCACACTGACTGTGATGTGGGGGATGATTGGAACAACTTTAGGTCAAGGGCTATGGCATGTGGATGCTCCGGACTTCGACAAGGCTGTTCAGAACATGGAATGGCAATCGCAACAGACGGGTCGTGAGATGGTTGGTTCAGTGATTCCAGCTGATGTGGACTTCTTTCAGGTCGCCGCGAGGACGGTGCAGGATGGTTTGGAAACGTGGATGTTGGAGGTCCATGTTCCTGGGGCCTTGGCCACCTGCATTTACTTTGATGACTTCCATTTGCCTGCAGGAGCTACACTTCACTTCCACACACCCGAAGGCAAATACGATGAAGTGTGGTCTGAGGGTCCAGTTACAGATGCCGAAAACAACACTCACCGCCGTTGGACCAATGATGAAGTGCCAGGAGATGCCTTGGTTATGGTGTATCGGTGCCCTGAGGGCACAACCCAACAAGCCACGTTGGGCATGTGCGGCGTTGGTTTTTTTGCGCGCCACCAAAGGTTCCCTCATCCTTGGGATTCGCAAGTATCTCGCGGAGGGTCAGAACCCTGTCAAGTGGATGTGAATTGTCCTGAAGGAGACAGTTGGCAATGCGAAAAAGACGCAGTGGTCAAGTTGCGCATCACCCAAGGAGGAGGAATTTATCTCTGTTCCGGTTCCATGGTCAACAATACGGCCCGGGATTGCCGCCAACTGATGTTGAGCTCGTTTCACTGTGCCGACGAAGTTGAAGAAAATGAGTGGCCCTTCTTCAAGGTTCAATTCAATTATGAATATTTCGAATGTGGAGGGGTGCAATCCATCAATTCACGCACAAGGACGGGGGTGATTCACTTGACAGACAGCGACGACAGTTTCAATGGCCAAATCAATGGCAGTGATTTTCTTTTGGTGGAAGTGGAGGATCCCATCATCGACAGCTGGGAACCTTTTTATGCGGGTTGGGATGCTTCAGGCTTCAATGGGAATGGGGGTGTTGGGATTCACCACCCTTCAGGGGATCGCAAGAAAATTTCGACCTACACCAATTCACCAGTCAACAGCAATGCCTATTCCTCTGGCGCACATTGGCGCGTTCAATGGACTGCCACCGAAACCGATCACGGAGTGACAGAAGGAGGGTCTTCAGGTTCTCCCATTTTCGAAGAAAGCCATCGAATCATTGGGACTTTGACTGGTGGATCATCATATTGTGACTATCCTTATGCGCCGGATTATTACGGCAAGATGAGTTATCACTGGGATGGCAACAATCCCATTCCGACTTCCATGAAGCTCAAGGCATTCCTCGATCCTGTCGGTACTGGAGAAGAATTGATGAACGGGAGCTACGTCCAAGACGCTGGAGAAGGCAATGTGTCGTGTGACCTCTACACGTCATGCGAGGCCACTCGGGTGGAAGACCGATTTTTGTCTGGTCTGACGATCATTCCCAATCCCACTCAAGGCTCGGTGGCCATCACGTGTCCTGCAGGCTTTGAATGCGAGCATATCCAATGGTTTGATGCCATGGGTTCCTTGTTGGGGGAAGTGTCTGGGCGGGGGGTGTTCAGGGAATTGGATTTGTCTGCTTGGGGAAAAGGAGTGCGATACATCACCGTCACTACATCTGATGGTTGGGCTGCCACGAGACGTGTGGTGGTCCAATGATTTTGACAGGTCTTGAAAGGTTTATCGAAGCCAAGTCAGTTGGTTCCGTTTGACCTTGGTTTTGAACGCGCCAAACATCACCGTCACTGCATCACCTTTGATTTCCACCACATCTCCTCGCTCCTGACCCGAACGAAGACGAACGAGCGAGCCCACCACGATTTTGTCTGATTGGTGATTGGGGCGACGCTTCACTTGTTCTTTGGTTTTCCCCTTCATCCGTCGTTTGGCATGCTCTTCTTGTTTGGACTTTTCTTTGGCGAGGTAGGTTTTGATTTCCTCGAGGAGCCCTTTGTTTGGTTTGCCAGATTGAAACCGATCGACAAATTGCGTCAATTTGGTGCTGCGCACGCGTGCGGTGTTCAAGGCATCGAATTGGGTGTTCAGATTGCGTTCCTTGTTTTCCATGGCCTCCTTCAAACGCTCTGCTTCCGCAATGGCTTTCTCAGCTTCCAGTTCAGCCCTCAAATGTTTGTTGGTGAGTTTGGCCAGCTTTGACTTTTCCTTGTGTAAGTCGCCCAGAAGCCCATCGAGTTCGACGCGTCGCTTGTCCAACTTGCCTTTGGCACGGTCAATGATTTTCTCTGAAATGCCATTGATTTCCGCCACTTCAAACGTGAATGAAGACCCTGGCTGTCCCACTTCCAATTGGTACATGGGGGCCAAGGATTCACGGTTGAATAGCATGCTTCCATTGAAGGCTTCAGACAACTTGGCCGCACGTGTTTTGATGTTGGCGTAGTGGGTGGTAATGACACCGTAGCAACCTCGATCATACAACTCTTCGAAAAACACTTCGGCCAAGGCTCCTCCAAGTTCTGGGTCAGATCCAGTGCCAAATTCGTCCAAAAGCATGAGGCTGTGCTTGTCGGCCACATTCAAAAAGTGCCGCATTCTTCCCAAGCGGTAGCTGTATGTAGAGAGCTGGTTTTCGATGCTTTGGTGGTCTCCAATGTCTGGGAGGATGGCGTTGAAAATTCCAACCTCGGAGGCATTGTGACAAGGGACGAGCAGCCCGCTTTGAATCATCATTTGAAGCAATCCAACCGTTTTCATGGTAATGCTCTTTCCGCCTGCATTCGGTCCGCTGATGACGAGCATGCGCTTTCTGCTGTTGAGCTCAATGTGTTGGGGCAGCGTCTCCTTTCCCGCGGCTTTGTTGGTCAGTTGGAGGAGGGGATGAAAGGCAGAAAGCAGATGAAGCCCCTGTTTTTTTCGAACTTGTGGTAAGCTGCCTTCCAGCTTTACAGCAAGTCGCGCACGTGTTGCAATCCAGTCAAGCTCAGTCAGGCCTTTTTGATAAGCTTTAATGGCGGGCAGATGGCGTCTGATGTTCCGGGTCAATGAGCGCAGGATGTTGCGAATTTCTTTGCGCTCGTCGTCACGAAGCATTTCCAATTCGTGATTGAGGGGAATGCAAGCCCCAGGCTCAATGAACGTCACGGAACCTGTGTTGGAGGACCCCAAGGCGGCTCCGCTTATTTGACGTTTGTAGCTACTTATGACAGCCAAAGCTCGACGCTCTTGGACGAAGCCTTCTCTGATGTCAGCGAGGTAGCCGCGCTCTTGAACTGATTTCATGGCACGGAGAAAGGCGCGATTGATTTTGCGCCTTACTGCAGTCATGTCGCTTCTAATTTGGGATAGCGCAGGTGAGGCGTCGTCTCGGATGTTTCCTTTGACGTCAAACACCGCATCGATGGATTCGATGAGTTCGGTGTTGGGTTCCTGTCCCTTCACAACGGCCTCGAGCCGTGGCCAAGGATCTTCACTCTTGGCGAGCGCCTCGAGTAGGGCATTCATGACGCGAGAAGCCCGCGAAATGCGTCGGAAACCTGCCTCGTCAAGTACGCTGTCTCGGACGGAGAGCAATTTGATTTCGCGCCCCAATTCGTCAAATTCCAACAAAGGGAATCCGTGATTGCCTGCGCGAATTCTCTGCATTTCATCGGTTTCTTGCAAACGATGGATGACCCAGAGACGGTCTTTGCTTGGCACAAGAGTCTCAGCCCGCTTTACACTCGAAGAACACCCCGCCAGTTCGACCAACATCGCCTGAATGACATCAAATTCAAGGTCTTCTGCGACACCGGCGTCGAAGTGATCAATGGAGACTCCTTGCTTCATTGCAGCAAAGGTTTTCCTTGTAGGTGGCCAAATTTTGTGATTGCATGTTCGACGGCCTCAGACAACTTTTGTTCCCTGTTGTTGGTCTCGTAGGCAAACCACATGGTGTTTGGGTCTTTCTGAAACCAAGTCATTTGACGCTTGGCAAATTGATAAGTTCGAGTAATCACGAGTTCTATTGCTCCTTCGATGCCCATGGAGCCATCGAGATGTTGAAACAACTCTTTGTAGCCAAGCGTGTTCAACGCATTCGTGTCGCGATGAGGGAGAAGGGCACGCGTTTCTTCCAGCCATCCGGCCTTGATCATGGCATGTGCGCGTTTGGCAATTCGCTTGCGGAGTTCCTCGCGATCTGGTTGAAGTCCGATGGATACAACATGCCACGGGCGTGTTTTGGCCTTGCCAGTGTGGAAGCTGGAAAAAGGTTGGCCTGAGGTGATGCACACTTCCAAGGCCCGAACCACGCGTTGAGGGTTTGAGGTGTCCATGTTGGCTGCATGTTTGGCATCCAGCTTTTGCAGTTGCGCGACAAGAGATGGCAGTCCACCATCTTGTACTTTGGCGTTCAGCTCTTCCCGAAGGTCAGCATCTGAGGGAAGTTCATCCAACCCTTGAAGAGTGGCTTTCACATACATCCCTGAACCGCCAGCAAGGACGGCAGACCCATAGGTGGAGCACAAATTGGTCAACTGTGGAACCGCAGCTTTTTCAAACGCCCCAGCGCTGTAAAGTTCATTTGTGGAAAGGAAGTCCACGAAATGGTGTGGGATTGCATGCCGTTCCTCAGCTGTGGGTTGGGCAGTACCAATGGACATGCCACGATAGATTTGACGAGCGTCGGCATTGACGATTTCGGTATGGAGTTTTTGGGCAAGGGCGATGGCAACTTCAGTTTTCCCTGACGCAGTGGGACCGACCACTGAGATCACCACACCCGGTTGCAAAGCCTCGCGTTTTCCCATCAATCAAATCAGGTCGTCCAAATCGTCGATGGACAAATGTTCGCCACCCCCCAAATCGTCATCTTCATCGTCATCGAGGTAGGCGTCGAGCTCAGGATCACCAGTTCGGTAAGGTTCGTCGTCTTCGGGCTCTCTCGGCAAATCCATGTCTTGCAACAAATCGCCATCCTTGCTGTCGAAAGCTGGAGGCGTCCCAAACTCGTGACACAGAGAAGGGTAAGCACCTTCCGGATTGGCTTTTTCTAACGCGAGGGGTTCCACATAAAAACACCACATGCGCAGGAAGTCATAAACGTATATGGCACGGTGGCCGAGCTCAGGGATGAGATGACCTACCGTGGATTGATTCATGGCGTCCCCAGATTGAGATTCTTTTTCAGCCATCGGATCACTCATGTCCAACAAAGAAAATTCCTTCCCACGACTCCATGATTCATCGCTTTGGAAGAAAGATGCCAATTCCCCCGCTTCCCAACCAAACGCATCAAGCACTGCAAAATGCAAATGCATGAGTGGGGCATCTGTCCCAATTTCGATGTCACGGAAAACATCTTCTTCGGTGTCGAGGATGACGCGCAAACGCATGATTTGACTCATGAAACGAAGGTACACCTCCTGTGGAGTAGTTTTACGCGGGATTCAGCTTCAAAAATACACCCATGCTCATTCGGATTTTTAAACTTCTCGTTGCCGCCGCTTCAGTTGCATACACGATTTTGTTATACACTCAGGGCAGTTGGGGAGCGGCCATCGGGATGACATTGTTGTCCATCGTGATTGTGCTTGCCAACTTGCGAAGTGTGCGCTTGGTTTTTGCTTTTGCCAACTTGAGGATGCAGCGCATGGAGGATGCGGTCAAATGGTTGAACCGCATTCAGACGTCACAATTGTGGCCAAATCAGCGCGGTTATTACCACTTCTTGCTCGGCAGCGTGACCATGCAACACAACTTGAATGAAGCTGAGTCACATCTTCGCAAGTCGCTCAGTTTGGGTTTGAAGCGCGACCACGACAAGGCCGCTGTGAAGTTGAATTTGGCGGTTTGTCTCAGTGCAAAGCAGGACCGGAAAAAGGCCATGGTGATGATTCATGAAGCCAAACGTCTCGATACAAAGGGGATGTTGAAGAATGACATCAAGCAGGTAGAGGCCATGATTAAGAATCCCCGTGTCGTTCAGCGCGGTCGCCGCTGAACTAACGAGTGAGCAATGCATCTAGATCACTCTCTAGTCGTGCATTGGCCATGAAGTTCCTCTCTAAATCCTCGGCAAAGGGAAATGGTGTATCCAAGCTGGCGGTTCTCGCCACTGGGGCGTCGAGATGTTCGAAACAACATTCGTGGATGCGCGAACTGATCTCTGCACCAACACCACCGGTCATCGTATCCTCGTGAAGAACCAAGGCCTTTCCTGTTTTTTGGACGCTTGTCATCACAAGATCCTCATCCCATGGCAGGAGCGTTCGCAGGTCAATGACTTCCACGTCCCACTCTGGATGGGCATCGAGAACTTGTTCTGACCATTGAACTCCCAGACCGTATGTGATGATCGTCGCCTGTTCACCGGAGCGAACGACTCGACCTACACCAAATTCTAGGAGATAATCCTCTTCAGGTACGGGTCCAGTGAGGCTCCGGTAAAGGTTCTTGTGTTCGAAGAACAGCACTGGATTTGGATCGTCGATTGCCATTCGGAGCAGACCTTTTGCATCCGCAGGGGTTGAGGGGTAGGCGATTTTGAGACCGGGCACATGAAAAAACCAAGCTTCCGTGCTCTGGCTGTGGAAAGGCCCCGCGCCCACGCCTCCTCCGGTAGGCATCCGAACCACGACGTCGGCGGATTGCCCCCAACGCCAGTGAATTTTGGCGAGGTTATTTACGATTTGGTTGAAGCCGCATGTCACAAAGTCACTGAACTGCATTTCCACCATGGCCTTTTTTCCCGCAATGGACAATCCAAGACCAGCACCAACAATGGCAGACTCACAAAGAGGGGTGTTGCGCACTCGTTCCTCTCCAAAGGCATCTACAAACCCATCGGTGACTTTAAAAACGCCGCCATATGGGCCGATGTCCTGCCCCATAAGCACGAGCTCAGGATGTTTCTCCATGCTCACCTTCAACCCCTCTGAAATGGCGTCGATGAATCGAAGAGGGCGGTCACTGCCGGCAGGAGCTTCTTTCAGTCCTTGCGGTGCGCCAGACGAGAATCGATCCATGATTTCCAACGAGGTTTGCGCTTCGATGTTTGGTTGAGCGGCAGCTTCTTTTAAACCGGTTTCAATTTGGTCTTTGAATTTGGTCCTCAGGGCATCCTCTTTGGCGTTATCGAGCACGCCTGTGGACATCAAATGCTCCTTCAATCGCTCGATGGGGTCGACTTGACTCCAGGTGTCAATAAGGCCTTCAGGATAGTACTTTGTGCCCGAGGCTTCTTCATGACCTCGTATTCTGAAAGTCTTGAATTCTAGTATGATAGGCCTAGGTCTTTCGCGTAAAGATTCAACACATGACTTGACTTTGTGGTAAACGTCGAACAAGTCATTTCCATCGACCTGAATGGCATCCTCCTCAGGGATGCCATATCCGATGGCTTTGTCTGTAAAATGCGCGCATCGAAACTGTTGCTCGCTTGGTGTAGAGAGGCCCCAAGCGTTGTTTTCAATGCCAACAATCACAGGGAGCTGCCACACCGCCGCCACATTGACGGCTTCGTGAAAATCTCCCTCAGATGCTCCGCCATCCCCTGTAAAAACAAAGGAGCAACCTCCGTTTTGATCGAGTTTTTCTGACAATGCGACCCCATCAGCCAGACCCATTTGAGGTCCCAAGTGACTTATCATTCCCACAATCTTGTGCTCCGGGCTTCCAAAATGGAAGCTTCGATCACGTCCTTTGGTGAATCCGTGATTTTTGCCTTGAAATTGCGAGAATAGACGGTCCAGAGGAACGTTTCTCGTCGTGAATACACCCAAGTTTCGGTGCATTGGGAAGATGAACTTGTCATCTGGCATGGCTGCGGCAACGCCCACTGAAATGGCCTCTTGACCCATGCCACTGAACCACTTGCTTATTTTTCCTTGACGCAGTTGGGACATCATCTTTTCCTCAACCATGCGCGGCAGGAGCAATTTTCCGTACAAATCGAGTTGCTCTTCTGAAGTGAGGTTCTCGGCTGTAAACCGCAGGGGATTGTGAGGGAAGTTATCCGTCATGACCCCGAAGGTATGTGGAGTCGGTACCTTCGCACACAACACATGGACGCATCTTCTTCACAAATCCAAGTTCGGGTTTTGCCCGAAGAGGTTGACAAGCCAAACGTTTTGCGTTTGGCCGTGGCCCGTCAATTGAGAAAAGAACGTCGGCCGCCGCTGGACCCCAATGTCGAATTGCACGTGTTGAGACAGAGTTGGGATGCGCGGAAGCGCCCTGTTCGACTGCAGTTGTTGATTGGATGGAACGACGGGGCTTCAAAAGCCCAAGTGCAACCTTGGGTTTGGCCCAAAGTAAGCGCCAATGCAAAAGAGGTTGTCGTGGTTGGAGCAGGCCCTGCGGGGTTGTATGCTGCACTGGAATGTTTGAGGCATGGCGTGCGGCCCCTTGTTCTGGAACGCGGAAAAGATGTTCGCGCGAGGCGACGTGATTTGGCCAAGCTCAATCGAGAGCACGTGGTCAATCCTGAGTCAAATTATTGCTTCGGTGAGGGTGGTGCAGGGACATACAGTGATGGGAAACTGTACACGAGAAGTAAGAAGCGCGGGGACATTCGCGAGGCGCTGGAATGGATGGTTGTACATGGTGCAGACCCCCACATTTTGGTGGAAGCACACCCGCACATCGGTACGAATCGCTTGCCCGGAGTGGTCACTGCCATGCGCGAAACCATCAAAGCTGCAGGAGGCGAGGTGAGATTCAATCACAAGGTTGTCGATGTGCTTGAGGAGAACGGAACTTGCACTGGTGTTGAAGTTGTGTGTCTGGAAAACGATACTCGATCGGTTGTTAGGGGAGAGGCTGTTATTCTGGCCACAGGTCACAGTGCCCGAGACATGTTTGAATTGATTCATGACAAGGGGCTGGCCATCGAAGCCAAACCCTTTGCCATGGGCGTGCGCGTTGAACATTCCCAGAATTGGGTCAATGAGGTTCAGTACCACGGGGAAATCGTGGAGGATCGATTGCCTCCTGCGAGTTACAGCTTGGTGTGTCAGGTTGAGGGTCGAGGGGTACACAGTTTTTGCATGTGTCCTGGAGGAGTTATGGCCCCATGCGCTACCAGTCCGGGGGAAATTGTGACCAATGGGTGGTCGCCTTCCAAGCGCAACAATCCACATGCAAATTCTGGGATGGTGGTTCAGGTTGGACCCTCAGATTGGGAGCCCTTGGGTTTCCACGGGCCTTTAGGCGGACTGCGCTTTCAAGAAAGTGTAGAGCAGGCCTGCTGGAAGGTTGCGGGACAGACCCAAGCCGCGCCAGGACAGAGATTGGTTGATTTTGTGGCTGGAATGCCTTCAATTGATTTGCCTGCGACATCGTATTTGCCAGGCGTCGTGGCCTCTCGTTTGGATCAGGTGCTCCCCGATGTGGTGGTCAAATGCCTTCAACAGGGGTTCAAAACCTTCGACCAGAAGATGAAGGGTTTTCTTCATCCTGAAGCAGTGGTTGTGGGACCTGAGTCTCGCACCAGCAGTCCCGTTCGAATCCCACGAGACCCAGATACTTTGCAGCATCCAGGTCTCCGGAAATTTGTTCCAACTGGCGAAGGAGGGGGATACGCGGGTGGCATTCTTTCCGCCGCCATGGATGGCCGCAAAGCGGCGATGGCTGTGTTGGACTTGCTTGACTCAGTCTGAATTTGACTTTATTGCGCGGCGGCAAGTGTTGCATCGAAATCCTTCAATGCATTTCGAGCTTGATCTACACTCGCCTTGCTTCCGTCGATTTCCGCAACGAGGAAGGCATCAGAAAAACCGAGTGCAATTGCTGACTTCAAATGTTCACGCGCGGTTTCTTCTGCTCGCACTCCTGACGTTAAATAGCGGTGGGTCCCGTCACTCTCAAGACGTTGTTCGATTTGGCCCATTTTCAGGAAGGCATTCAACACTTCAACGGGAACACCGGCGGTGTATCGTCCAAGTTGGATGTGAAATTTGACTTCCACCATTTGGAAGGCTTCCTCCGCATTTCGCACAGCCTTCTTGCGCTGACGTTCCAATTTGGATGCTTCTTCCAAAGTGATGCGAATGCCGTTGTGGTAGGCTGTGACAAAGGCATCTGTGTGATTTGCTGACTTGGCGGCACCCAAGGCTTGACGGGCTTCGCTCAAGCGCTCATAAGATGAGCCCACATGCAGTGTGAGTCCATGTTCTCCTGATACAGCTTCAACGATGTCATGAGTGTAAGCATCTGTAGAGGGTGCAAACGCTGCGAGATATGCGCCGTATTGAATGCGGTAAGAAATTGCCGGATTGTATACTTTTTCTCGCAAATCATGCAGCATTTCCATTTCCGCGATGGCGGCTGTATTGCCAGTAGCCTGAAGCATTTGCGCCATTTGCGCTGCATTAAGCTCGGAGATGACAGTCGCACTGTCCTGGGCAAACGTTGAGGGATCTCCTTTTTTTGGTGCGTACAAAGCCTTCCATTCCGCAAGTGAAATGCTTACACCCTCGCCATTGACAAGCAAATCAGGGCTGTTGATTTCTGCATCGCGATGGTCGGGCACCCCGTCTAAGTCTGTATCGATGGCGCACCCAAACTTGTCGACAAAGGCACCGAGTTCTGTACCGCCACAGAGGTCTTTGACGTCTTTGACACCATCTCCATCTGCGTCGTCACCCAAATCCAAAAATTCTTGAGGAAACAATGTCTTCAAGGAAGTCTTGCCTCTTCCCAGTTGGAATCCGACGCCCGCTTGGGCTGTTGTCCATCCGCGACCTCCACCGGGAATGGTTGTGACAGCCATGATCGCGTGAAGTCGACGAGTCAATTGCAAATCCACACCCACTCGAAGTGGTGTGGCCAATGAACTTTTTCGATCGAGCATGGTCTCATACACGTTGTCGCGCACCAAAGGCTTGGGCATGTCTACATCTGGCATGGGAATGGGCTGTTCCATGTCGTAGAGCAATCCGTCGTTCCAGAGGTGGTATGTCTCTCCACCTGCAGCTTGCGCGTCGAGGTGTTGAGAGGTGGTCTTCCAGCTCAAGCCGACGGCTGCCCAAGGACGAATGGCGTGAGTTTGAGGAGACAAAGGAGTGTAGCGCATGGATGCCCCCAGGTTGGACATTGCGAATCGTTCTGAAGCGACACCGTGGTCCGAATAAGCTCGGGCACGAGTGCAATCCAGTTCAATTGCCAGAAATGGCGTCACAGGTTGGCTAAAAGATGCGCCTTGACTCAGAGCTCCATTTGTGTTTTTGGTGTAAGTCGTTCCTGAAAGCACGCTGATGCTAGGTTGTGCAATGACCAAACCAGAAATGCCCAATGCGAGAATGAGCATCGCTGGGCGAATGAAAGAGGGAAATGTAAGCTGGTCCTTCATGAGAATGGATGTAGGGTTGACTTCCCTTACGTCCACATCTCCATGAAGGTTACACCATGCTGGCGAGATTCCTTCCCACCACGGTTCCAATGGCAACACCCATTCCACCCATTCTGACGCCAGCATAAAGTCCATTGCCGAGGTCTCGGAGAATCGGCCCCCGGGTAGATCCTACACCCAAGTAACCTCGCCATTGAACGCTTGCTTCGAAGTCAGATGCTCCAGTTACGTGTTCACGGGCCCACGCTTTCAACTTTGAAATACGTTCTTCCTCATTCGCACAATTCCAGTTTCTTCCTCCGCCGATAAGGAGTCGTCCGTCTAGTTCTCTTGCGTAAACGTATCCGCGGTCATGATGGACTGTAGACTTGAGAGTCAACCCGGCCAAAGGTTGGCTGACAACAACCGTGTTGGGGGCTTTTTCTACGTCCAATTCGAGCAATTCGGAAGCCCATCCATTGTTGGCAATGAGAACCTTGCGAGCAGCAAGTGTTCCCTCATTTGTCACCAAGGTCCACTCGTCATGGCTGTGCTTCAGGCTTTGGACTTGATGACCTGCGAGAAAAGAAATGTTCTTGAGATGAAGTTGTTGCCTAAATGTCTTGGTCATCCTGGCTGCATCAAGCGCACCTTCGAGGGGACTTTTGATGATGCCCTTCAGTTGAATTAGACCTGCCTCGACATTTTTCGTACTCGCTTCAAAGGGCGGATGGCCCAACACGTCGGTCAAGGCTTCATTGAGGTCAGGAAGCGCCTCATTGCATGCGTCCATCAGGTCAGCGTCCGTGAACGCCTCAATTGCTCCACAAGCCTGATAACCAATGGCATCGTCACCCCAAGTTTGACGCAGTTCGCGCAAACCCTCCCAACGCATCTTGACGAGATCTACGGTGGATTCTGCTCCAAGTTGCTTCCAGTCCTCCAACAGTTCTGAAGGACTACCAAAACATGCAAAACCGGCATTTCGAGTTGTTGCGCCTCCGAGGGTGGTGCAATCTAGAATTAAGATGTGCCAATCCGGATGGTTCACCCGCAGGTGGAGTGCCGCACTCATCCCCACAATCCCCCCTCCGACAACCACTGCATCGAGGTCCTGAAGCCAACCCTTCGTCTCCCAGTAACTGAAACCTGCGGCTTCATCCTGATGTTTTGGCATGAATCCCGTATTTTTCGGCTGACCTGACATGATGCAAAATTACGTGACACCTTTTTTGAAGAAGCACCTTGTATTCAGGCTTGCATGGTTTGTGATTTCTATGTGCATGTTCGCCATGGTGGGCTTCTCTCAGTCGGGTTCTCTTGTGGTGAGTGGAAGCTTAAAACACGAGAAAACCAAACAGCGGCTTGACAACGTCACAGTTTCTGTGCTTCGTGGGGGGGAGGCTTTCGATGAAATTGATGCAGACCGGAATGGTAAGTATTTTCTCGATTTGCCGCTGCGCAACAATTACGTGATTGTTTTTGGCGCTGAGGGAATGGTTTCGAAGCGCGTGGCCATCAACAGTGCCAGTGTCCCCGAGGATGAATTGACCGAGGGCTTCATGTTTGATTTGGACATGTCATTGTTCGATGTGATTGAGGGATTTGACGAAAGCATCATGGAAACGCCGATCGGAATTGCTGAATTTGATGAACGCAGTGGCCGCATCCAATTCGATTTGGACCACACCAATGACATGCGCCGGCTCATTGACGATGAGTTGGATCGATTGGCTGATTTGGCGGATGATTTGGAGCGTGCTCAGATGCGTTATGAAAACGCCATGGAAGACGGAGAGCGTGCTGAAGCGCGCTCACGCTGGGAAGATGCCCGCGAGGAGTACGAGAAGGCACTCAAATTTATCCCTGGTGATGCTGCTGCGCAGTCTGCTTTGGATCGCGTGAACGGCCAGCTTGACGCCATTTTTCAGGAAGAAGAGGCTGCCGCCGCAGCTG
>CESW01036672.1_pt1 | contig 15563 bp, 15 predicted proteins | sample 531171 | NCBI WGS metagenome assembly CESW01 (sample SAMEA2621859, study PRJEB7988) | marine metagenome | biome: marine biome (ENVO:00000447); feature: surface water layer (ENVO:00002042); material: "saline water (ENVO:00002010), including plankton (ENVO:xxxxxxxx)" | depth 5 m
GTTAGATTTAATTAGAGGATGAATTCTTCCCTCAAAATTTCTATTGCCAGACAAGACACTGCAAACATTAAGTGAATTTTTGGCTATTTTATTTTCCACACTTTGTTCTAATGGTCCAGAATTGCCGATACACGTAGTACACCCATATCCAACAATATTAAAACCTAATTTTTCAAGTGGAAATAATAGATCAGCTTTTTTCAGATATTCTTCTACGACTTGACTTCCAGGAGCAAATGAAGTTTTTACCCAATCAGGTACATTAATACCATAACTTACTGCCTTTTGAGCAATTAATCCAGCAGTGATCAGTATAGAAGGATTCGAGGTATTGGTACAACTTGTTATAGAGGCAATACAAACACTACCGTGGGTTAATTTCTTCTTCTGAATTGACGATCTTTCAGTTGAAGACAAAGTTTTAAAAAAAACTTTTCCTAAATTTTGAATTGAGACTCTATCTTGGGGTCTCTTTGGTCCGGCCAGAGAACTCTCGATCTGATTGAGTTTCATACGTATAACTTTATCATATTTTACTTCACAATTATGTGCATCATGCCAAGTACCTTGAGTTTTTGAATAGTTTTTTACCAAATCAACTTGAGATTTGCTTCTACCAGTTAATTCTAAATATTTAAGTGTCTCTGCATCAATTGGAAATAAGCCACAGGTAGCCCCGTATTCTGGTGCCATATTGGATATCGTGGATCTCTCAGAAAGAGAGAGATTCTTTAAACCATCTCCATAGAATTCTATAAACTTTCCTACAACACCATGTTTCCTTAATTTTTCAGTAATACTTAAAACTAAATCAGTAGCGGTAACTCCCTCATTTAATTCTCCACTTAGATTTACTCCGATAACCTCAGGAATCTGCATAGAAATTGATTGACCTAAAATTACAGACTCAGCTTCAATCCCACCTACGCCCCAACCTAAAACACATAGTGCATTAATCATTGTAGTATGGCTATCTGTCCCAACAACAGTATCAAAAAAAACTTCCTGACCTTTTTTTGACACCACTTTTGCAATGAACTCTAGATTTATCTGATGACAAATTCCAGATCCAGGAGGAAAAACTTCAAAATTTTTAAAAGCTTTTTGTGCCCATTTGAGAAATTTGTATCTTTCCATATTATTCAAAAATTCATTTGTTACATTCAATTTTTTAGAATTGGAGGTCCCAAAGCTATCCACGGTAATTGAGTGATCAATAACCAGAGAAACAGGGACTTTTGGATTAATCTTTTGTGGATTTATCTTACGATCTTGTAAAAAGTCTCTCATAGCAGCTAAATCAGCAACAGCTGGAACACCAGTGTAATCTTGCATTAAGACACGAGAGGGTTTAAATTGAATTTCTTTTCCTGTTTTTCTCTCTATTAAGTTTAAAATATCTTTATTTGTTGTACTACTTTCATCCAAATTCCTTAAAAGATTTTCTAAAAGTATTTTGTAAGAATATGGTAAAGTTCTAATATTATATTTTGATGAGGTTTTAATCTTATTTATATTATAGAAGGTCAAATCTTTCGAAGCGAGTTTGATTAAATCCTTGTAGTTATTTTTTTGATTTTTTTTATCCATTTTTGTTAAAAAAATTCGCGTTTTGTCATATAGATATAGTTATGTTTTTAAAAATTAACTCATTATTAATTAAAAGAGGTAAAAAAATACTAATTGATGACTTTAATTTAACAATAAGAAAATCACAGATTTTTATAATATCAGGTGACAATGGTATTGGCAAATCAACACTTATTGAAACAATAGTTGGTTTACAGAATAATTATGAGGGTAAAATTACTCTTTTTCCTTATGAAAAATTTAAAAATAAATTATCCATTAACAATATTTTTTACATGGGGCACTTAAATGCTCTAAAAGATGAACTAAGTATTTTGGAAAACCTAAAAATCTGGAACAGAATAAATTTCTTACCTTACAGAGAAGAAGATTTAATAAAAAAATTAACATATTTTGGTTTACAAAATCTGTTTGACATTAAAATTAATAGATTATCCTTTGGACAAAAAAGAAAGGTTTCCTTGACAAAATTGTTACTTACAAAGTCCAAATTATGGATTTTAGATGAACCTTGCAATGGGTTAGATTTCGATTCGGAAAAAAAATTCATAGAGATAATAGTTATGCACCAAAAAAAAAAAGGAAGTGTAGTTTTTACATCACACAAAAAATATAATTTGAATTCTGTGAGATCTATAGATCTGAATAAGTTTAGACCTACTAAAAAGCTAAAGAAAAATTCTAATGCATGGGGTAACTTATGAGTGGATTTCTCGTGTTATTGAATAGAGAGCTTGCAGTCAATTTTTTGGATCTTAAGACCCTTATTACTAATTTAATTTTTTTTATACTAAGTGTATTTATTTTTCTTTTATCATTTAGCAATGATATAAAAATCTTACAATCATACTTTCATTGTGTAATATGGGTTGTTTTCCTTTTTAGCGTTGTTTTTAGTACTGAACAATTTTTTGAATCCGATTTTAAGGATGGTTCGCTCAAGGAATTAATCACTACAGGATATAGTCCTTTGGATATAATTTTATCTAAATTTTTGGGAGTTTTGGTAATGATTCTTCTACCGATTCTAATAATTTTTCCAATCTTAATATACGTTATAGATAGTAATTATTTTTTATATAAAAGTTTAATCAAATCAATTATTTTGGGAGGCCCAAGTATAATACTCATAAATCTAATTGGACAAATATTACTGGCAAATGTTAAGAAAAATAAAATCCTTCTATTTATTTTAATTGTTCCATTTTACATACCTATATTAATATTTGGAATTGGGGCAACAGAATTAGAAATAATTGAAAAAAGTCCAGATAAAAATTTTTTTATTTTAATCGGTCTTTTTATGATCACTCTTTCAATCTCTCTTATTACTGGAAAGTTGGCTATGGAAGAACTAAATAATTAACATGTTTAAAATTGCAAACCCTAGACAATTTCAAAAGATAACTGAATTCATCTATCCAATCATAAATGTACTTGCGTTTATTTTATTTACTATTGGTATGTATTTTTCTTTTTTTGCCTCTCCACCTGACTATTTACAGGGACAAACTGTAAGAATAATGTATATTCATGTGCCTTCAGCATGGCTGTCCCTTGGAATATATTCTTTAATGGCAGTGTGTAGTTTTATATCAATAATTTGGAAACATACTCTTGCAGACATAATAGCACGCTCAGCTGCTCCAATTGGTGCAACCTTCACAATGGTAACACTTATTACTGGTTCAATATGGGGAAAACCGACATGGGGTACATGGTGGGTATGGGACGCTAGACTTACTTCAGAATTGATTCTTTTTTTCATTTACTGTGGTCATATGCTTATTTCCAATTCATTTGATGACACTAGAAAAGGAGACAGAGCAGCCTCAATTTTAACATTAATCGGAATTATAAATTTACCAGTTATAAAATGGTCAGTTGATTGGTGGAATACATTACATCAACCAGCTAGCATTTCCAAGTTTAGTTCTCCTAACATCGATATACAAATGCTCACACCATTATCCTTTATGACTTTTGCTTTTATTCTTTTTTTTCTTTCAATACTGATTACTAGAATACGTGGGGAAATTTATTTAAGAAAAATTGAGGTAATTAAACTTAGCAGTTGATATGGAATATTTTATTGAATTTTTACAAAACAAAGACTCTTTTGGATATGTTTTATCTTCATACCTAATTGCATTTTTGTTTATATTTTTTTTGATGTTTTTTTCTAATATGAGAACAAAAAAATATGAAAGAGAATACCTAAAGATTGAGAAAAATTATGAAGGCAAAACATAAAAGATTATTTTTTTTAATATCAATAATGATTTTCTTTTTTACAGGCAGTTATTTGCTTCTCCATAATCTGAGAGATAATCTCGTTTTTTTTTATTCACCCACTGATATTTTAGAAAAAGAGAATTTTACAAACAAAACAATTAGAGTCGGCGGATTGGTTAAGCTAGGATCATTGCAAAAACAGATAGTAAATCAGAATGGAAAGAAAGTTGAGAGGATTTTTTTTGATATTTCGGATAATAAAAATCAAATTTCAATCACTCACATCGGGATTCTCCCAGATTTATTCAAAGAGGGTCAAGGAGTTGTTGCAGAAGGATTTTTTGATAACTCAAAATATATTTTTGATGCAAAAAAAATTTTAGCAAAACATGATGAAAATTACATGCCTCCAGAAGTAAAGGAATCTTTAAAATAAAGGACAATATACTATGATTGCTGAATATGGATTATTTTTTTTGATTCTTTCTATATTATTTTCGTGCATTCAAATTATGAGGCCGCTTTCAGATATTATGTTTAAGGAAAAATATTTCGAAGGTAATGAGAGTTTTGATATTAAACTAACAAACTTAATTTTCTTTTCAACACTCGCTTCTTTTTCTTGTCTGACCATTTGTTTTCTTAATTCAGACTTTTCTCTCAATGTCATTTCGAGTAACTCAAACAGCCAACTTCCAATTATTTACAAGTTTACTGGCGTTTGGGGTAATCACGAAGGCTCTATTTTACTATGGTTGTTAGTTATGACTTTTTTTGGTTTTTTATTTTCTAAACAGAAAGTAGCAGACAAAAAACTAAAAATGAATGTTTTAACACTCCAAGGAGGGCTTTGTTTTCTAATAGGAATTTTTATAATTTTTACCTCCAATCCATTTTGGAGGTCCTTTCCCCCACCAATTGAAGGCAGGGATCTAAACCCATTGCTACAAGACCCTGGGTTAGCAATTCATCCACCAATTTTATACTTAGGATATGTTGGCTTTTCAATTGTTTACTCATTGGCACTATCAACATTGATAAAAAAAGATATTAGTCTAGATTTTATTAAATTACTTAAGCCATGGGTTTTTTTAGCATGGAGTTTTTTAACTCTCGGTATTGGTCTTGGAAGTTGGTGGGCATACTATGAATTGGGTTGGGGGGGGTTTTGGTTCTGGGATCCTGTTGAAAATGCTTCACTTCTTCCATGGTTGACTGGGACAGCCCTGTTACATTCAATAGTTGTTGCGGAAAAAAATAAGAAACTAATAACCTGGTCAATTGTATTATCTATTGTAACTTTTTGTTTAAGCTTGTTAGGAACTTTTTTAGTTAGATCGGGTGTGTTAACCTCTGTTCATGCTTTTGCCAATGACCCTCAAAGAGGGCTCTTTATATTAATTTTATTAGTGGTAATTGTTGGATTGGGACTTTATCTTTACTGGAAAAATTCTGGGAAACTAATAGAAAATAAGAGTATTAAGCTTATTTCTAGAGAAGGTGCTATTTCTCTAAATAACATTTTTATGCTTACAATTGCTGGTACCGTTTTACTTGGTACAATTTATCCTCTTTTCACAGAAGTCTTTTTGAACAAAAAGATTTCCGTCGGAGCACCATTTTTTAATAAAACAATTGTGCCTTTTATTTTACCGATGGTTTTAGGAATGGTAGTTGGTCCTTTCTTAAAATGGGGAAGAGATGATTTATTACGAATATTTTCAAGATTAAAAACATTATTGATAACTATGAGTCTTGTCTCAATAGTTTTCTGGGTTTTAGCTGATAGTGCTCCTGTAGTTGCTAATTTATTCATTTTACTTGGTTGTTTTCTTGCTGTCGCATCGATCTTTCAATTATTTGAAATGTTTCACATAAACTATAAAAATGGTAAAAAACAAATATTCAGAATACCACTAAAAAGTGTTTCGCAAGGTATCGCGCATCTAGGTTTAGGTTTGTTTATTATTGGGGCAACTGGAACCTCAATTTTAAAAAAAGAGAACATTCAATTCCAACACTCAGGAGAAGCTGTTAATATCAATGATTACAAAATCGTTTTTGAAGGAGTGGAAGATCGTATTGGACCTAATTTCATTTCTAGCTATGCCACATTTAGTATTTTCAAAAACAATGCCCTTAAGTTTGTATTAAACCCTGAAAAAAGACAATATAATATGAACAAGCAGGTTACAACTGAAGCAGCAATTTATTCAACTCTTCTTGGTGATGTATACATTGCTATTGGTGAACAAGTTATAAAAGATGGAAAAGAATATTGGACAACTAGAATTTGGTTCAACTCTTATACAATTTGGATTTGGATTGGTATCATATTAATGTTTTTTGGCGGAGTAATATCAATTTTAAAATTTTTAAAAAAATGAGGGTTTTATTTCTAATAATTTTATTATTTGGATTAGTAATTTATGTTTTTATTAACGGTTTAAAAAATGACCCCAAAATTGTTCCATCTGCACTTATAGATAAATCTGTTCCAGAGTTCCAAATCAGTAAAATTAATTCAAGAATAAATAACTTCAGCAAAAGAGATATCTTGAATGATAAAAATGTTAAATTAGTAAATATTTTTGCCTCTTGGTGTCTGCCATGCAAAATTGAACATCCTCAATTAAAGAAAATATCACAAAAGGATATACCCATTTATGGAATTAACAAGAAGGATAAGATTAAAGACCTAGAGAAATGGTTACAAGAATTAGGCAACCCATTTTTTGCGATAGGTGCTGATAACACTGGAAAAGCAAGTATACAATGGGGAGTATACGGAATCCCAGAAACTTTCATTCTGGATAAAGATTCTAACATCAGGTATAAACACATTGGACCAATTCTAGAAAAAGATTTGGAGACAATTAATTCAATTATTGACTCACTAAAGTATGAGTAAGATAGCTGCAATTTTTATATTTTTTTCCCCTTTTTTCGTATTTTCAGTTGAGCCTGATGAAATATTAACAGATCCCGTTCTTGAAGAAAGGGCCAAAGAAATAGGTATGCAACTTCGATGTATGGTTTGTCAGAATGAGGATATAGAAAATTCAAACGCTGATATAGCCCGTGATTTAAGAATTCTTGTCAGAGACATGATTGTTAATGGAGAATCTAACAAGGAAATTTTAAATTTTGTACATGAAAAATATGGTGATTTTATTCTTTTTAAACCTCCGATAAAATCATATACATTCTTACTTTGGGCTTGTCCTTTTTTATTATTTATCATTTTTATGTCTTTGTTTTTTAGAAGGAAGAATTAGTTTGATAGTTTTTTTTTTTTCAATCAGTCTTATAATTCTGATTTCTGTGATATATCTCATTAATCCAAGGAAGTATCCAAAACAGTTTTCAATCTCTTTGCTAATAGTATCTTTACTAGCTTTAGGGTCTTATTTTAAGTTTGGAGAACATCATTTAATAAACATAATGGAAACACTTTATGAGGATATAAAAAATGAACAAATAAATGATCCAAGAAAACTTGTTATTTTTTTAGAAACAAAGCTTGCAAAAGATCCTCATGATCTAGAGGGATGGCTAATACTTGCCCGGACATGTCTAATAACAGGACATATCCAAAAGGCAGAATTATATTATTCTAAAGCTAGAAAATATTTTCCTAACAATAGTGATGTGTTATTTGAAACAGCAATGTTAAAAAATAATATTGGTCAAGTTGAAAAATCTATAAATTTACTCATAGAGGCCCATGATCTTGATAATAAAAGCTTAAAAATTAAGGAACAACTGATAAAGACATATATTAAGCTTGAAAAAAAAGTAGATGCAAAATTGCTATTAGAAGAAATAAAGAAAAACCATAGTGAGTATAAAGACAAGGATCTGAGGCGAATTGAAAATTTATTTGAAAGAGATTAATTTAATTCTAAGAATTTTGGACTTTTAAGTCCTTTATTCATTTCAGAAATTATAGAACTAATATCGTATAAATTGTTTTCAATTTTTTTAACTGGCATTATACCCATTATTGAGTTTGTGATAAATGCATTCTCAAACATTCTTAATCTTTTCTTATTTATATTTTCAACGACAACCTTATCAAATAGATAAGAGAATTTTTCAATAACAACTTGCCTCATTATTCCTTTAATACCTATATTTTGTATATTTGGTGTATGTAATATTTTTTTTCTTATAAAAAATATATTAGACATCATCCCCTCGATAATATTGCTGTTCTCATCTGCAATTAACCCTTCAAAATCACCTCTATTGTCAATTTCATTGGAAAGTAAAACTGAATCGAATCTGTTTAGGTGTTTCAAACCTTCAAGAGAGTAATTTTTTGACAAAAAATTTTTATAGATTTTAAGTTCGATTCCTTTGCTATAAAATGAACTTTCATAGGGTTGAAATGGGAAGGATAGAAAAATTATTGTTGGTTTCATTTTCTCATCAAATCGATAACCTCTTCCGCCTGAACCACGAGTGATAATTAATTTTAAAATACCCTCTTTTATATTTTTTTGTTTTGCTTTATTAAGAATTTTTAATTTGTAACTATTCAGTATATTTAACGAAGGAATATTAATTTTAGCTATTTTACAACTATGAATAATCCTATTCATGTGTCTATTCCAGAACTCCACCTGTGGTAAATTATCATTTGAAATCATCCATTTCATGGTTTCAAAAAAACCGTCACCAAAGGCTATTCCTCTATCATAAACAGAGAGATGATTTGTAAAAGTATTATTTACCAAAGCTATATGAGAATTGTTCATGATAACAACTTTAGAGCTTTTAACATCCCGTTCGCCTTTGCTTCTGTTTCGAGCGTCTCTTTTTCAGGAATTGAATCAGCTACGATACCTCCACCAGCTCTAAGAAATACTTTTTCTTTCTCATGAACCATTGATCTAATTAAAATATTTAAATCAAGATTGCCATCATGTGTAACATAACCGAATGAACCTGTATATGGACCTCTTCCTATTTTCTCAATATCTCCTAGGATCTCCATACATCTTACCTTTGGGCATCCTGTAATTGTTCCACCAGGAAAGATTGCGGAAATAATTTTTCCGGGATTTGTTTTTTCTTTTAACACACCAACAACGTTAGAGACAATGTGATGTACGTGCGCGTATGATTCTATAATCATCATTTCATTAACTTTTACACTGCCTGGTTTACATACTCTTGAAATATCATTCCTCTCTAAATCAACCAACATTAAATGTTCAGCCCGCTCCTTCATGGAGCTAATTAATTCATTAGACAGATGTATATCGGTTAAAGCACTTTGGCCACGCGGTCTTGTCCCAGCAATTGGTCTTGTTTGAAGTGTTTCATTTTCTATTTTGACTAACCTTTCAGGGGAACTTGAAACAATGGAGCCCTCAGGTAGGATGACTAAACCTCCAAAAGGCGAGGGATTTGATTTTCTCAAAATTTTGTAAAGTTCGATGCTTTTTAAATCTTTATCAACTTGAAATTCCCATAACCTTGATAAATTTGCTTGGAAAATCTCTCCACTAAATATGAAGTCAATACATTTTCTTACATCCCTACAATGATCATCTTTAGTTCTTCTACTAATAAGTTCAACAATATAATTTTTTTTTAATTTCTTTTCTAACTCATGAATTTTATCAATCTCATTGTGATCGTCTAACATTTCTTCAATATTCTCCGGACCCCCATCTGTAATAAAAAATAATTTATTTAGTTTTTTATCATGAATAACTGCTGAACTAGCTCTTGCTGCAAATGCAGTTGGAATTTTAAATGGCGATTCTGGTAATGAGATCGACGGTTCAATTTCCTTTACAAGTTCATAACCTAGATACATGAACCATCCACCTAAAAAAGGAAACTGAGTTTTATCCTTGTGGAAATATTTTTTTTGATAAATTTGTGTTTTTTTCCACAGGGTATCGAATTTATCTAAAAAACTAGTTTTTTCTTTGCTTTTTTTTTGGAGTACAATTTTCGGTTTAAAAAAAACAAATGAATATCTAGCTAAATTCATATTTCCAGTTGCTGAACTCTCTAGTAAAAATGGATATTTTCCGGGATAAAAACGAGAAAAATTCAAAATATCAAATTTTTCTTCTTGAGAAAGATCAATTGTGTGTAAATACCAGCCAATACCTTTATGCATAATTAAACCTAAAATACCTTGTAATATTTACATTATTACCCATAATATGTTTGGAGGAAAAATAATGTATCATACAGTTGTTATCGGGGGTGGGTGTTTGGGAGCAGCCACTGCCATTTCTTTGCAAAAGAAACTACATAAAATTAACAAAAAAGAGAGGGTTTGTCTAATTGAAAAATCGGTTTTATGTGCTGCTGAATCTTCAAGACACTCTGGTATTGTACGTGCGGCAAACGCCGACAACGACGCCTCAATAATGGCTTCTTTAAGCACAGATTTTTGGTCTAATCTTAAGGAAGTTTGGGGTGTTGATATGGAGACTGAAAAATTTGGGGCTATTTGGATCGCTAAAAATAATGTCGATGGTGAGAATCCTGTATGGGAAGAACTTTCGGTGAGAATGAAAAAGATTGGATTAGTTTTCGAAAAAATTGATAAAAGATCCACAATTGACAAATGTAGTGATACGATAATTACCTCTGATGACGAAGCATACTATTACGAACCTGCAGCTCTTCAAATAGATCCTAGTATCTTAAGATCAACCATCTATGATGCACTCGATGAAAACGGTGTAGAAGTTATGGAGAAAACTGAAGTTGATATAATACTCTCAGAAACTAATTCCATTACAGGGTGTTCTACAAATAATGGCATTATTAAGGCAAAGCATTTTGTTAATGCTGTTGGCGCCTGGAGTAGCCAGCTATTCTCGAAAATCGGACTAAAAATACCAGTAACTATTGAGCCTGTCTCAGTCGTAAACTGGATGGAAAGCCCCAAACAAATCAAGCACGAATACCCCATAATAGCTGATTATACAAACTTATGTTATTTTAGGTCTTGGAGGGGTAACAAACTTCATGCACATCAGCCCAGAAAACGATCGGTATATGAAATTGCTAAAAATTTTATTAACGATCTTTGTGCGATGAATGGAGGAGAATATTTGAATGAGCCAATGAACCAATCTCTTCCCTATAATCAAATTAAGAATTATGAGGATATTGCCTCTAAAAGATTTTCTAACATTGATAAAACAGTATACCAATCAGGTTATAGATCATTCTTTGATATAACACCAGATTTAAGATTCATTCTTGGCAAAGATTCTACATTTGGTAATCTATTTCACATTCTTGGGTCTGGCCAAGCAATGAAGTATGCACCAGTTCTGGGTGAGGCGGTTGCTGAAGATATCTTAGGCGAGTCGAATATTAAAAGTAAGTTCAACTATAATAAATTTAATATTAATAGATTCGGTGAAGATTACATGGACAAGTTTTGGAATTTAGTAAACGGCGAGGAAAATACTCTCCATCGCCAAGGTAAGAATGTTCTCTAATTTTCTTCGTCAGTTAATGATGTCATAACATTTAAACTTCTCCAAAAATCCTCACTCTTCGCATTGATTTCGTTTAACCTAATTAATAAGCTTCTTAATATGGCTCGTATTACTGGGTCTGCTTTTGAAATCTTTTCCTTAATAGTTTGTTCACTTATTGGAAATAGTATCACATTTGTAGCAGCCTCCGCTGTTACTGATCTTGATTCATCTAGTGACGGACCTCTTTCGCCAAAGATTTCGCCCTCACCAATTTGACCAAGCAATAGACCACCTGGACTATAAATATTTACTTTTCCGATATGGATGTAATAGGCAAAAAAAGCTTTTTCGCCTTTAGTATAAATCTTACTGCCTTTTGAAAACTTTTTTTGTTCTAGACCTATCTTTGAATAATTTTGCATCTAATTTTTTTGTATTGGATGGTTTGTTAATTGGTTCTTTTGCTTCATTAAAGAAATAAAATTCTTTTTATTATTCTTATACCTAATAGAATATTTAAGATTATTAATCACTAATTTTTTAAATATAGACTTGCTTTTTGAAGCCTCATATTGATAACATTTTTTAGTTCTTATTTTAATCTTTTTTTTTAATTCCCTTTCAATTATTGACTCAAAATATTCCAAGACATTGCTCTCAAGTGATGTTGGATAGTAAAACCGATCGTTTATTTTTATAATTGGTATATTTATATTCATGCTACTAAAACTTTTTAAGAGTTTTAAAAATACTTTTGAGGTTTCAATTCCCCATGAAAAAAAATTTCTAGAGAAAAAAAGGTTTTTAGAATCTGGTATAACTTCATAAAGGAAACTTATGAGTCTTTTTAGCTCCCTTTCTTTAACAGATTCATTAATACCAATTTTCTTTCTTATATTCCAGAAAGATTTTAAAAAACTTGCAAAATTTTTATTATTAATAAGCTTTTCAATAGTCATGTATATTTGAGAGTTATCTGTTAAAAATTCAAATTTTCTCTTTAAACTTTCTAACCGAAATTCTACTGGGCCCAAATTAAATTTTTTTTGAAGAAATATAAAGAATAGGTCGCTTAGATCGATAAAGCTTGTACTAGAGTCATTAATTATCATGTGGTTTGAATATTTTTGAATTGACATCAAATCGAGTTTTGACCACCAGTTTCCTACAAAAGAAGTACATTCATTAATATTATTTTGGAATAAAACATAGCTGTTTTTGCAGTAATCAGAAATTATTACTTTAGAGTTGTCTCCTCTTTGGATATGACCTTTTTCCAAACATGGTATATCGAAAAAAGTTTTTGACAATAGTGAGTTATAATTCTTCACTACCTCTCTTAATTCATGTGTTTCAAAATTATCCTCATACTCTTCAAGGCAATTGTCTTTGTTATATAAAAAGATATATTCTTTACTTTTAATGTTATTAAGTTCTTTAGGAGAAAATTTAAAATTTTGGAAATAGTTTGTAAGATGCTTTTGTGGTGCTATTCTACTTAAACGACTAATACGTCTTTTAGAATCAAAAAATCCAGGGAAAAAATCTATCAATTTTTTATCCTTGAGTATCTTTACGGCATTAATTGTTACAGACGATATTTGATTTGGATTATATCTTGACTTAGCTTTATAACCTCTTTTTGACATTGAAACACTAAGCAGTTGATCCTTTGACTCCTTAGAACTTGCATACAGATCAATAAGTAGAAATTTTAGATGCTTTTGTGTATTTTTTGAGAAACTTTCTAATTCTAAATCCAATAAGTTTTTGTTATCAAACAAGAAGAGATTTCTTTGAAACTCAAGTTTTCTGCTTAAATTATAATCTAATTGATTAACCATTCATTTCATAATATAAATAATTAAATTATAAAATACTATTGAAATCTTGTGTCAATTTTTGGTTTTTTTATTTATGAACTTCTAAAAATTTACAGCTTTTGTGTAATAACTTACGTCTTATTGAGCATACTAATTTCTTTTGGTGTAATTAACCAAAATAATTATTTAATAAATTTGATAATGAATTTTTTCTATAAGATTGTAGAGCCAATATTGAATTATCTTAGAAAATTTATTCCAAATTTTGGAAATATTGATATAACACCAGTAATACTAATAATTTTTTTAAAAACATTACAATTTTCAATATTAAAATACAGTCTGTAAATGAGTGATAAGATAATTGATGGCAAATCAGTAGCAGCTGAACTTAGAAAAAAAATAAATATTCTTGGTATGGCCCATATTAATGAAACTGGTTCTAAACCCGGACTGGCTGTGGTCTTAGTTGGTGAAAATCCTGCCAGCCAGATTTATGTTAAAAATAAAATAGCGCAAACCAAGGAGGTAGGATTTGAATCTTTCGAATATAGATTTTCTGAAAATGTCTCAGAAAAGGAATTACTTGATTTAATTGATAAGTTGAATATTGATAATTCAATCAACGGAATACTGGTTCAATTGCCTCTTCCAGATCATATTGACTCTGTTAAAGTGTTAGACATGATTTCTCCTGAAAAAGATGTCGATGGTTTCCATGCTATAAATGTTGGAAGACTTTGGTCTGGGCTAAATTCACTGGTTCCTTGTACTCCACTTGGTTGTAGTATTTTGATAAAAAAAGAGTTAGGTAATATTTCTGGAGCAAATGCTGTTGTTATTGGGAGATCAGATATTGTTGGAAAACCCATGTCATCTCTTTTACTTAAAGCTAATGCAACAGTAACTATTGTTCATTCAAGAACAAAGAATATAGAGTCAATATGTGCTAATGCAGATATATTAGTGGCAGCAGTTGGTGTTCCTAATATGGTTAAGGGGAGTTGGATAAAAAAAGGTTCAACTATTATAGATGTTGGAATAAACAGGATTGAAGAAAGTGGTAAAAGAAGGCTAGTAGGAGATGTTGATTTTCAAAGTGCAATCCAAGTAGCAGGGAAAATCACACCAGTTCCGGGAGGTGTAGGACCAATGACGATTGCTTGTTTGCTTCTTAATACTCTTAATGCAGCAAAAGCTCAACATAATTTAGATTCGGTTGAGTTAGATTCTTTGTTTAAGTAACTTTAGTCTTAATGAATTTAGAGAAATAAAGCCTTCTGCATCAGCTTGATCATATACTTCATCCTCATCAAAAGTTGCTATTTCAGATGAATAAATGCTATCTGAGGATTTTCTTTGTAAAATTTGTACATTACCTTTATAAAGCCTTAATACAACTGATCCATTAACAAATTCTTGACTTTTATTTATAAGCGATTGTAGCATCTGTCTTTCTGGGGAAAACCAGAAACCATTGTAAATTAACTCCGCATATTTAGGCATTATTTCATCTTTTAAATGAGCTGCCCCTTTGTCTAATGTGATACTCTCAATTGCTCTCCTGGCACTTAACAAAATAGTTCCTCCTGGTGTTTCATAAACACCGCGTGATTTCATACCAATAAATCTGTTTTCAACTATATCAATTCTTCCAATTCCATGTTTTCCACCAAGTTCATTAAGTCTTTTAAATATTTCAGTCCCAGACATTTTTTGACTATTTATGGCCATTGGATCACCTTTTGCAAATGTGATTTCGATTTCTTCATATTTATCTGGAGCTGATGAAACCGAAACTGTTCTTGTGAACATTTCTTCGGAGTATCTTACCCATGGGTCTTCCAAACTTTTGCCTTCGTAAGATGTATGTAAAATATTTGCGTCCATTGAATAAGGGGGTTCAGACTGTTTGTCCTCAGAAAATGATATTTTATTTTTCTGAGCGTACTCCAGTAAAGCTTTTCTAGAATTTAAATCCCATATTCTCCATGGAGCAATTACATTGATATTGGGATTATGTGCATAGTAGCCCAGTTCAAATCTTATTTGATCATTTCCTTTCCCAGTAGCTCCATGAGAAACAGAATCTGCACTTACATTCGCGGCTATCTGAACTTGCCTTTTTGCAATAAGTGGCCTAGCTATTGCTGTTCCAAGCAAGTAGTGTCCTTCATAGAGTGAGTTTGCCCTAAACATGGGAAAAATATAATCCTTAACAAATTCCTCTCGCAAATCCTCGACAAAAATCTCCTTAACACCCAATTCTTTTGCAATTGTTTTTGCTTTTTCAACTTCAACACCTTGACCAATATCTGCGGTAAATGTTACTACTTCGCATTGGTATGTATCTTGTAACCACTTTAAAATAATTGATGTGTCAAGACCACCAGAAAAGGCTAATACAACTTTATCAATATTTTTTTTTTTAAGCGTCATTTTT
>CESW01149611.1_pt1 | contig 15510 bp, 12 predicted proteins | sample 531171 | NCBI WGS metagenome assembly CESW01 (sample SAMEA2621859, study PRJEB7988) | marine metagenome | biome: marine biome (ENVO:00000447); feature: surface water layer (ENVO:00002042); material: "saline water (ENVO:00002010), including plankton (ENVO:xxxxxxxx)" | depth 5 m
CAAATGGTAGACCTGGACCAGTATGGATTGATATTCCTGCAGACATACAAAATGCTGAAATAGATATAAATAAACTCAAGAGATTTAATCCACCTAAAACTAAAAAAAAATTAAATAAATTAGACAATCAAATTAAAAAAATCTCTAAATTGTTAGCGAAATCTAAGAGGCCAATTATTCATATTGGGCACGGTGGCAGGATATCTAATTGTGCAAAATTATTAAGAAAATTAGTTGATCGCTATAAAATACCATTCGCGCTCACCTGGAACGCAACTGATTTAGTCGAGTCATCTCACCCAAGTTATATTGGTAGACCAGGAGCTTTTGCTGAAAGAGGATCAAATTTTATAATTCAAAATGCAGATTTGTATATTTCAGTTGGTACAAGACTTCCTTTTATGGTTACAGGATATAATTCAAAAGATTTTGCAAGAAAAGCCAAGATAGTGATGATTGATATAGATTCAAAAGAATTAAAAAATACAAGAGTTTTGGCTAACTATAAGTTAAAAACTGATGCGGGATATTTTTTAGACAAATTGGTCAAAGAATTACCAAAAAAAATTCATCTTGATAAAAATTGGTTAGACTACTGCAAAAAAGTTAGAAAAAAATATCCAATTGTTTTAGACCAGTATAAAAAACAAAAAAATACAATTAATTCTTATTATTTTATAGATATCTTATCAGACATTTTAAAGCCTAAAGATGTAGTTGTTACTGATATGGGACTCTCATTTGTTGGAACACATCAAGCATTTAAAGTAAAAAAAGGACAAAGAGTTTTTACTAACTCTGGTCATGCGCCTATGGGTTGGGGTTTGCCAGCAGCAATTGGCGCTTATTATGCATCTATTGAAAGTAAAGGAAAAAAGAATATCATTTGTTTGACAGGAGAGGGCGGCTTACAAATGAATATTCAAGAATTAGCGACCGTATTGCACCATAAAATACCTATTAAAATATTTATTTATAATAATGGAGGGTATTTGACTATCAAACAAACACAACAACTAGGTTTTGAAAGTAGAATTATGGGGTCTGATTATCAAAGTGGTTTGTCATTTCCAAACTATGAACTAATATCAAAGTCGCATAGCATCAAATATTTTAAAATATCTGATACAAAAAAAATTAAAAACTCAGTTTTAAAGATATTAAAAATTAATGAACCTGTTATTTGTGAATTAATTTTAGATAGTGAGCAGGAGCAAATGCCAAAAGCTATAAATAGAAGAACTTCAGATGGCAAATCTATACCTACTACATTCGAGGATATGTATCCTTTCTTGCCAAAAAATGAGTTAAAAAGTAATATGTTATAAAATGAAAAAGGGCGTTATTATATCTGGAAGTCTGGCTCAAGATCATGAATTTATTTATCCCTATTATCGATTATTAGAGGAAGGAATTAAAGTTGATGTTTGTTTATTAGAAGGCAAGTCAGTTAAGGGAATTTTAGGTACAACTCTACCCCCTAATAAAAATCAAGAAGTAAAAGAAATAAATAATATAAAAACTGATGATTACGATATTTTAGTTTTGCCAGGAGGCGTTAAAGCCATGGAAAAGGTAAGACAAGAAAAAAAAATTATAGACTTTATTTCAAAATTCAATGATCAAAAAAAAACTATTGCATGTATTTGTAGTGGTGCACAGCTTTTAATTTCTGCAAAAGTAGTTAAAGGTAGAAAAATAGCAGGTTATTATAGCATGAAAGATGATCTAATTAATGCTGGAGCTAATTACACCGATGAGCCTGCTGTCATAGATGATAATATCATTACCACAGCACATTATAAAGACATGGGACCTTGGATGAAAGAAGCCTTAAAAGTATTATATAAAAATTAAATACCTTTTTAATTAAAAATGCCTATCCCTTACGTAAATTTAACAAAACAAGCAAAATCTCAAAAGAAGGAAATAATAAACTTATTAAATCGAATTATTAAAAAAGGTCAATTTGTTGGAGGTTATGAAATTGATAAATTTGAAAAAAATATTTGTAAATTAATAAATGTAAAACATTGTGTAGCATTAAACAGTGGAACAGATGCTCTTACATTGGGTTTACATTTAATGGGTATTAAAAAGGGAGATGAGGTAATTACTACTCCCAACTCTTTCATTGCTTCAGCTGCAGCCATTGTTCATCTAGGTGCAGTACCAATTTTTGTGGACATTTGTAATGATGGCAATATCGATCCAAAAGATATGATTAACAAAATTTCTAAAAAAACTAAAGCTATTATGCCTGTCCATTTATCAGGTAGACCTTGCAAAATGGATAGAATTATATCTATTTCAAAAAAATATAAAATTCCAATTATTGAAGACGCTGCTCAGGCTATTGGTACAAAATTTAAAAATAAATTTGTTGGAACATTTGGAAAAGTTGGTTGTTTTTCGGCTCATCCACTCAAAAATTTAAATGCAATGGGTGACTCTGGTTATCTCGTGACAGATGATAAAATAATTGCGAACAAAATTAAGCTATTAAGAAACCATGGAATAAAAAACAGAAATGATATTACTGATTTTGGATATGTCTCTAGAATGGATAATTTTCAAGCTGGAATTTTAAATTTAAGACTTAAAAAATTAAAATCTATAATTTCAAAAAGAAGAAGTAACGCAAAATTATATTTTCAAAACTTAAAAAAAATAAAAGAAATTAAGCTTCCTTATGAAGAAAAAAATCAATTTAATTCATTTCATACTTTTATTATTCTTGCTAACAAAAGAGATAAATTAAAGAATTATTTAGAAAAAAAGAAAATTTCTACAGCCATACATTACCCAAAACTGATCTTTGATCAAAAAGCTTATACTAATAAGTTTAAAAAAATTAACTCAAATCATTATCCAATGTCAAAATATTATGTCTCAAATATATTGACCCTTCCAATAAATGAATTTGTTACCAAGAATGAAATAAAAAAAATTTCAAATGAAATAATAAATTTTTATAATTTTATTAACTCTAAAAAGTCAAGACAACACTTTTAATAAAAATAAACTATTAATTTTGGATCTATTTAAAAAAGTAAAGTAAAACAGATAGAGCCATTAAAATAAAACAACATAAATGAAAAAATTAAATTTTATAATATTATTATGCTCATTTGGATCAGGTTCAAAATTATTGCAAGCACACTTAAGTAATGTAAAAAATTTATTTACTTTACCTGCATACCCTCTTTTATATTTACCAGATTGTTATTTTATTTGGAATAAAGAAAACAAATTAGACTCAAATCTTTTGTTAAAATTGTTAAGCAAACAATTTTCATCAATTTTTGATACAAGAAATTTAGAAGGTTTTAATGGGACTAATCGACTAGGAAAAGATAAGAATGATTATATATCCATTTCTAAGGAAAAATTTGATATTTTTTTTTTAGATTATTTTAAAAATAATACAATTAATTTAAAAAATTTAATCATTGCTATTCATATATCCTATCAAAAAGCAATTAATGACGAGAATACATTAATTTTATATCATCCTCATAGTCTTGAAATATATTTTAAATATCTTTCAACTGATTTTCATAAGTTTAAAAAAATACTTACAATTAGAGAACCAATTAGAAATTTTTGGAGAAGTGCTTTTGCAGACAATAATATCGATATTTCTAGGTTTGATAACACAGATTATGAAAATTTAAAAAACTATAGATATATAAATAGGTTAAGAGATCTAAATATTAATTTTAATTATTATAAAAATCATGAATTTAAAGATTACAAAATCATAAAATTTGAAGAATTTAAAAAAAATAATGTATACGTCTTAAAAGAATTGTGTAAATTTTTAAATTTAGAATTTAACGAAAGAAAAATTTTAACCCCAAGATTTAATAACAAAGAATGGTGGGGCAGTGATATTTATAAAGGTTCACAAGAAAAATATAAAATAAATAAAATTCAAAATAGTCAAGAAAAAGATTTGAAAAATTTTTTTTATTATGAAATTCAAATATTACAAAAAATTCTGTTGCCATTTTACGATAAATTTAATTACGAATACGTTTGTAAAAATAATTTAGTTACTAATATTTTTTTTTGGATTTCAATTTTTTTTCCAACAAAATATGGATTAAATTTATTCATAGGAAGATTCAAGTTTAATAATATTAAAAAATATATTCTTAATAGTTTCAATGAGTCATTTAAATTTAATCTAAAAAATTATTATTTTAATGCAATGTATAAACACAAATGGAGTTACAGGATTTGTTATATACAAAAATATAATTTTTTAAGGAAGTATCTATTTTTTAAAAAAAAATTATTTATAGGATTATTAAATTTTATTTTTAGAATTTTCTTATATCCATTAATTCAGCTTGAATTGTTTTTCTTATATTTTTTGAGAATATTTCTAATATTTTCTATAAAAAAAAAATTAAATAAATTTGATATCAAAAATTAATAAATGTTAAAAAATTTAATAAAATTTATCATAGGTTTTATTTTTTTTTTAATTATTCAATTTTGTAAGTTTTTTATTAATATTAGAATTGGGAAGTTTCCTTCATCAAGAATTGGTCCATTTATAACAAGCGTAGAAATTCTTGCTGCAAGAAAAAAAGAGTTAAATATTAACTCATTTGATATCTGGTCGCATAATAAAGCAGAGGAGCCAAATAAATTTTTAGGCAAAATGGTTTCAAGGGAAATAAAATTTATAAGTCATTATATTTTTAGTTTTGTTGAATATTTTTTTAACGTCTTAAATATTAAAGAATATAAAAAAACTTTTTTTTTAATACCGTATACGAGAGATACCATGAATCTTTTTGATAAGTATTCAAATTTTTTAAAATTTAATGATGATGAGATTCATTATGCAAAGAAAATTTTAGATAAAAATAAAATAGATTTTTCAAAAAAAATAGTCTGTTTAAATGTAAGAGATTCGGCTTATTTAAAAGATCTATTTCCAGGTAAACATATGTCTTATCACGATAGAAGAGATGCTGAAGTTAATGATTATTTAGATGTTATTAAGTATCTTGTATCAAAAAATTATTTGGTAATTCGCATGGGAAAAAAAATGAAACATGAAGTGAATTTTAATCATGAAAACTTTATAGATTACCCATTTACAAGTTTTAAAGAGGATTTTTTAGATATTTATTTTGGTTATGTTTGTAATTTTACAATCTCAACAGGCTCAGGTTGGGATAGTGTTCCATTTTGCTTTAGAAAACCAATTTTGTATACAAATATGTCAAGTATAAGCAAAATACAACTCAGCTCAAAAAGATTTATGACTACTTTTAAATTAGCAAAAAACAAAAAAGGTGATTTAATGAACATCAAGGAACTTCTGTTAAATGATTTAAAATATATTTCTAATATTTACTCTGATAATAATAATGTTTTTTCTGATACTAACTTTGTCAATAATTCACCTGAAGAATTATTAGAAGCTACAAAAGAGTTTTTAAATTATATTGAAAATTATAGTTTGAACCCTACACAAAAAAGATTTCAAGAAAAATTTTTTGACAGTTATGACCCATCACTTGTCAGAGATATTTATGGTGAGCAAGCTCACAGTAAAAAAATAAAAGGTGTAATTTCCTCATCTTTTTTAGAAAAGTATGAAAAAAATCTATTTTAAATATATATTAAGAATAATATTAGGTGTAATTAAAAATAATGAAATTTTCTAAGGACTTATTTAATCAATTTAAGAGTAAAACTGTTGAAAATATTCAAAATGTAAAAGCTAATGAAATTCAAAAATTATTTGATAAAATAAAAAAAATTAAGAAAAGAAACAAAAAAGTATTAATATTTGGTAATGGAGCAGGACAATCAATTGCTGACCATTTTTCTGTTGATATAACAAAAAATGCAAAAATTAAGTCTCTAACATTCAGCGGTGATAATCATTTAACTTGTTACGCAAATGATTATGGTTATGAAAAATCTATAGTTAAAACGATAGAAAATTATGCCGATAAACAGGATCTCATAATATTAATTAGTGCATCGGGTAATTCAGAAAATATGGTTAAAGCAGCAAAATTTTGTAACCAAAAAAAGATAAGTTTTTTTTCAATAACTGGATTTGAAAAAAAATCTAAATTAAAAAAAATTTCGAAAAATAATATTTTTGTAAATTCAAAAAGCTTTAATATTGTAGAAATAGTCCATTTATATATTCTTATTCAAATAGTTGATCTTATGAAAGGTAAACTAATTTATTCAAATAAATTGTAAAAATTTTAAATGATAAAAAGAAGTATACAAAAAATAATTGGATCATTAGGATATGAAATTAAAAAAAAAGAGATTAAAAACCAAGTTTTTGATAAAATTATAAAAAAAAGACTTGATAACAAACCAATAATTTTTGATGTCGGGGCAAATCAAGGTCAGTCAATAAAAAGATTTAAATCTATTTTTAGCGACCCAATTATTCACTCATTTGAGCCATTAAAGGAAGATTTTTTAAAAATGGATAATGAATTTAAAAATGATAACAAAGTTTTTTTAAATAATTTTGCAGTTGGTGACAAAATAGAGGTTAAAAACTTAAATATAACAAAAAAAAGTGACAATTCATCATTCAACGATATTACAATCGGCACAGAATGGTTAAAAAAAAGAAGTAAACAAAATAATACGGATGAAACTGGATATGTTTCTAGAATAGAGGAAGTAAACGTAATTAAACTTGATGACTATATTTTGGAAAATAAAATAGAAACTATTGATATTTTGAAAATCGATACTCAAGGTTATGAGGATAAAGTACTAGATGGTTGTTTCGAAAGTATTAAACAGAATAAAATTAAAATTATCATTACAGAAATTATTTTAGATAATAATTATTCAAAATATTTAAATTTTTTGGATATTGAAAAAAATTTGATCCCAAACAATTTTAGACTTGTTGGTATTGATTTAGCCAATCCAGATCTTTTTTCTGGAATAGTCTTCGCAGCAGATTTAATGTATTTTAATAAGAATAGATTGGAATGTTTTGAATGAATACGAAAGTATTAGATTGCACCCTTAGAGACGGCGGGTACTATAATAATTGGGATTTTCCAATAAGTTTTGTTAATAAATATTTAAAAGCTATTTCAAAAACATCTATAAAATTTGTTGAAATTGGTTTTAGAGGGATAAATTATGGAAATAAAAATAAAGGCAAATTTTGGTACACGACTAACTCCACAATATCTTCTCTAATAAAACCAAAGAATTTAAGTTTGGGTGTAATGATAAATGCTTCTGACTATATTACAAAAAATGGAGGAATAGATTTAAAGAATTTAAAAAAAAATTTTCATCAAAAAAAAAAAATTAAATTTGTTCGAATCGCCTTTCATTTTAAACAATGTAAAATGGCAGTAGAAATATGTAAGTATATTAAAGGGCGTGGATACATTGCAGGTTTGAATTTAATGCAAATTTCAAGATTAAAAACAAAAGAAATTGGTCATGTAAGTAAGCTAATCAATAAAGTAAAACCAGATGTGTTTTACATTGCAGATAGTTTGGGCAATGTTAACGAAAAATTATTGATAAAAATTAATAAAGAAATCAGAAAATTTTGGAAGGGACAGCTTGGTATACATGCGCATGATAATTTAAGATGTGCATTAAAAAATACTTTAAAAGCAAAAAAACTTGAATTCACTTGGTTAGATTCCACTGTTCTAGGTATGGGACGGGGTCCAGGTAATGTAAAAACTGAGAGTTTATTGCCTGCATTAAACCTAAAAAATGGTCAAAATGAATTAAATAATTTTGTCAAAAAAAATTTTTTAAAATACTTAAATATTTATAATTGGGGAACAAATAAATATTACAAGTTATCAGCTAAAAATAAAATTCACCCAACATATGTTCAAGAAATGCTTTCAGATGATAGATATAAATCAAATGATATTAAATTTGTTTTAGATAAAATAAAAAATTCATATTTTTACGACCCAAATATTTTAGATAATTTTAAAAAAAAAATATTACTAAATTTTAATAAAAATAATTTTAATAAAATTAAAGTAAAAAAAGACGTGCTTATCATAGCAAATACCAAGGACCTAAATGAGTATAAAAGTAAAATTATTAAATTTATAAAATCAAAAAATCCTACAGTAATCAGCATAAATCCAAACAACAAAACTTATGAAAAATTGATCAATTATATTGTAGCATGTAATGATATAAGAATTTATGCGGACCTGAAAAAATACCAATCTAATAAAATCAAAACTATTATACCATTTAGCAATATTGATAAGAATTTACTTTCTAGACTAAAAATAAAACAATTTATTAATATTGAGTGTAATTTTAATAATAATGATGATTATTCATTCACAGATACTAAAATTTTATTACCTAAAAAACTTTCCACTGCTTTTGCATTAGCTATATGTGACCTTAAGAAAGTTAAAAATATATTTTTAGCAGGTTTTGAGGGTTATAAAAATAATCAAAGGAAACGAGATGAAATGAATAAAATATTTATTAATTTTAATAATAAGAAAAAATTTGTTAAAAAAATAAAACCTTTAACAAAAACTCTCTATCAATTTACATAATAATGTTGGATTTTGTAGTTGTAATACCTGCTAGATTAAAATCATCCCGATTGCCTAATAAACCACTCATTAAAATATTAGGGAAAGAGATGATTCTCAGAACAATAAATAGATGCAAATTAAGTGTGAATCAAAAATTTATTTATGTAGCAACAGATAGTATTAAATTGAAAAATTTTTTAAAAAAGAATAATTTTTTTAATGTAATTTTGACATCAAGTATAAATAAAACTGGTACAGATAGAATTTTTGAGTTTTCTAAAACCATTAAAGCAAAAAGATATATAAATGTTCAAGGGGATGAACCAATAGTAAATCCAAATGATATCAGAAAAATAATCCAAATTTCAAAAAAAAATAATGACTTTGTATATAATGGGTATGCTAAAGTAATAAATGAAAAATCTTCTCTAAGCAAAAATATTCCAAAGCTAGTTTTGGATAAAAATAAAGATTTACTCTATATGTCAAGGTCTGAAATACCTTCTAGTTTCAGAAATAAAAATAAATATTTTTTAAAACAAATTTGTATTTATTCTTTTCCAAGAAAAATTCTTCAGAAGGTTTTCAGACAAAATAGCAAAAGTAACTTGGAAAAAATTGAAGATATCGAAATTTTAAGATTTTTAGAGGCTGGATATAAAGTAAAAATGGTTAAATTGTCAGGTAAATCAATGGCTGTTGATGTGCCTGAGGATATTAAGAAAGTCGAAGCAATTTTGAAAAAAAAATGAAAAATCTTATTAGAGTTTTTCGCTCATTTACTTTTAGTGAAAAAAAAGAAGCATACACAAATATTTTTTTAATGTTTGTAGTATCAATCTTGGAGGCTTTCAGTATTGGATTGATACTTCCAATATCTCAATTAATATTTAGCGACAATAATATTTTCACAAAATACCTTTTGTTTGATGATAAAAGTAAAAATATATTGTTTTTCGTTTTATTATTTGTATCTTTGATAATAATTAAGAATATTTTTTTTAGTTTTGTATATTATAGAGTTAGTATTTTTTCTGAAAAAATTAGAAATAAGTTAGCAGCGTTTATATTTAATAAATATATTTTTTTTGATTATTTAGAATACTTAAAACTTAGGCCAGGTGAAACAATTAGAAATTTATCTTCATATCCATCAATTTTTCAACAATATTTTTTTGCTGGAATTATTCTCATACAAGAAATATTAATTGTTATTTTTATCTCTTCCTTGTTAGTAATAGCAAATTATCAAGCCACTATTTTAGGTTTTTTGTTAATTTCTTTAATAATAATAATATCAAAATTAATCTTTAAAAAAAGATTAAATAATATTGGATTAATTTTAGCTGAAAATACAGCTAAATATTCGAGTTATATTCATTTTTCAATGAATTGTATTAAGGATATAAAACTTTTTCAGAGTGAGAGTCAGTTTGAAAAAAAATTTAACAATTTTTTTAAAAAATATTCTAGAGCCTCAGCACTTAACCAATTCTTAAACTCATTATCTAGATTCTTAATTGAAATATATTTGACACTAATAATAGCAGCTTTTTTTATATACATTCATTTTTTTGATTTGAATGTTGAAAATTTTCTTCCTATTCTTACACTTTTCGCAGTAGCAACTTTAAGACTATTACCGTCAGGATCAAAGATAATAAGCAATAACAATACAATTTCCTTTTTAAATCCCATGGTTAAAGACGTTTTAAGGCTGATAGATAATTCTAATTTAGAAGAGATTAAAAAAGGAAAATTAATAGGAACAAACAACAATAATTTAAAAGAAATGGATAACGTGAGCAATAAATTATTACAGTTAAAAAAAATTAGTTTCCAATTTATTAGTAAAGATAGCAGTGTTGAAACAAAAATAAAAAATGTAAACTTTGATATAAAGAAAAATAGTTTTTTTGGAATAATTGGAAAAAGTGGAAGTGGAAAAAGTACATTATTAAATATTATTTGCGGTTTAATTGATCCTATAAGTGGTAAAATTCTTTATAATGATCAAAATATTTCACAATTTAAAGAAAAATGGCTTACAAAAATTGGTTATGTTTCACAAGAAGTAAAACTTTTTGATGAAACTATTTTAAATAATCTAACAATGTTTGATAATAATTATAATGATAAAGAAAAAATAAATGATGTTTTAAAAGTTTTAAAACTAGATACTTTTGTTAGTTCACTGCCAAGAAAATTAGAAACTATTATTGGATCTGAGGGTATTGAGTTATCAGTTGGTCAAAAACAAAGAATTGGAATTGCAAGAGCATTAATTAGAGATCCAGAAATTTTAATATTGGACGAATCTACAAATTCCTTAGACCAAAAAACTGAAGAAGAGATAATTGATTTTTTAATAAAGTTAAAAAAAAATAAAACTATAATATTTGTAACTCATGATCAGGAACTTTCAAAAATATGTGATGATATTATAAATCTTGATCATTTGTAGTATGAAACTTGTACTGGGAATAGCAAACTTCAATAAAAAATATGGTTTTTCAAACAGTATAAATAAAAAAAAAATAAATTTAATTTTAAAAACAGCTTATTCACTAAAATTTAAAGAGATAGATACAGCAAACAATTATTTACAATCAAATAAAATTTTAAGTAGTATAAACTATAAAAAAAAATTTTTAATTAATACAAAACTACCACTTATTAGAGGTCAAAATTTTAAAAAAAAAATTGATGATGAGATAAAAAGTTTCAAAAAAATTATGAAAATAACAAAAATAAATACTTTATTATTTCATGATAGAAATCAAATATTTGAAAAAAATATTAAAGAGATAATTAATTATATATTAGAGCTAAAAAAAAATAAAGTGATACAAAATTTTGGTTTTTCGATTTATAACCAAAATGAGTTAAATACAATACTTAAATATATAAATCCAGATACAATTCAGCTACCAGGAAATATTTTTGATCAAAGATATCTAAATAAAAAAATATTAAAAGATTTAAAAAGTAAAAAAATTGAAATTCAGATTAGATCAATTTTTTTACAGGGGATAACTTTAAAACAAATTTTTCCATTCAAAGATAAAAAATTAGTAAATATTTTAAAAAATTATTGGAAACGATTAGATAGACTAAAAATTAGCCCATTAATATATAATGTAAATTTTTTAAAAAAATTTAAAAATGTAAATAAATTTGTTGTTAGTTTTGAAGATCAAATTCAAATGATTGAATTTTTTAATTATTTTAACAGTAAAAAAAAAGATATAAATAATGGTTTTAAAACAAATAACTTATATCTATTAAATCCTTACCTATGGAAAAAAAAATGATAGCAATAATCCAAGCAAGAATAACATCCTCTAGGTTTCCGAGCAAAGTTTTAAAAAAAGTATTCAAAGATTTGAAGGTTATTGATTTAATGTATAAAAGATTATCTAGTACAAAAAAAGTTAATAAAATAATTTTTGCCATACCAAAAAACAAAAAAAATCAAAAATTAAAGGATCATTTAAAATTTAAAAAATATCCTTTTTATGAAGGAAAAGAATTTGACGTTTTAAATAGAATATATTGTGCGGCAAAGAAATTTAAGGCACAAAATATTATTAGGCTTACTGCAGACTGCCCCTTATTAGATGGTAAAACAATTGATAATCATGTTAATTTTTACTTAAAAAATAAAAGCAATTATGTTTCAAATCAAATTAACAGAACTTATCCAGATGGTTACGATATTGAAATTATCTCATTTAAGTTACTTGAAAAATTAAATTTTACTGCAAAGTTAAAGGAGGACAGGGAGCATGTCACAACTTACTTAAAAAGAAATAGATCACAAATAACAACTTGCAATTTTAAAAAAGATTTGTCCAATATAAGACTTACATTAGACCACAAAAAAGATCTGGTTTTTTTAAGAAAAATTTTGTCTCACTTTGATAGAACAAATTTTTCGTTAGATGAAATCTATGATTACTGTCAAACAAATTCAAAAATTCATCAAAATATTAATTATTATAAGAAACCTAGTGGTCAAAAGTTATGGTCTGAAGCAAAAAAAATAATTCCACCAGGATCAATGTTGCTTTCAAAAAACCCAGAAATCTTTTTACGAAACAATAGTCCAGCATACTTTAATAAAGCAAAAGGATGTTTTATTTGGGACTTAGATGGAAAAAAATATATTGATTTTTGTTATATGGGAGTAGGCACAAATTTATTAGGTTATTCTAATTCAAGAGTTGATACAAATGTTAAAAAAATAATTGATAAAGGAACCTGTTCAACTCTAAACTCTAGGGAAGATATAGATTTAGCAAAAAAAATTATTAAATTGCATCCTTGGTTCGATGCAGTGCGTTATGGAAGAGGAGGTGCTGAAACTAACTCAATTGCAATTCGTTTAGCTAGATCATTTACAAAAAAAAATAAAATTGCAATATGTGGATATCATGGTTGGCATGATTGGTACTTGTCTGCAAATTATAAAGCAAAAAGCTTAGATAATTTTTTATTTAAAGATATTCAGCTTAGGGGGATTCCAAATCATTATAAAAATCAATCTTATGTTTTTGAATTTAACAATCTAAATAGTTTTTATAAACTAATGAAAAAAAAGAATTTTTGTGCAGTAATTATGGAGGTAGAAAGAAATATTAGACCAAATATCTCATTTCTAAAATCAATAAGAAAATTTTGTACACAAAATAAAATCGCATTAATTTTTGATGAATGCTCATCAGGATTTAGAGAAGTACTTGGTGGTATTCATAAAAAATACAAAGTATATCCAGATATGGCAATGTTTAGTAAATCAATTGGTAATGGATATCCTATTACTGTTTTAGCAGGAAGATCTGAATTTTTGAATGAAAGTTTTAATACTTTTGTTAGCAGCACATATTGGTCAGAGAGAATAGGACCAACAGCTGCGTTAGCAACTATAAATGAAATGGAAAGGTTAAAATCATGGAAATTAATTGTAAATAAAGGCAATTATATTAAAAATAAAATTTTAAAATTGTCAAAAAAATATAAAATTAATTTAAAATTAAATGACTCCTTATCAATAATAAATTTTAAAATTTCTGGAAAATATGAACATATTGTTTATAAAAATTATATTTCTCAAGAAATGTTAAAAAAAAATTTTATTTGCAATGATACAATTTATGTATCGGTTGCCCACACAAAACAAATAATAAATAAATACTTGAAGGAAATAGAATTAATATTTAAGAAAATATCTATTTATGAAAAAAAAGAAGTACTTTTTTCTAAACTTGAACAAGATATTTCCAATGTTAATTTTTTTAATAGGTTAAATTAAATGAAAAAATTTAAAATTGGTTCAAAAAAAGTTGGTTTGGATTTTCCAAGTTATTTTATAGCTGATATCGCAGCTAACCATGATGGAGACTTAAACAAAGCAATTGACTTGATTTATTCATGTGCTGAAGCTGGAGCAAATGCAGCGAAATTTCAACATTTTAGTGCTGAAACTATTGTAAGTGATATAGGATTTAGAAACTTAAATAGAAAATATCTATCCCATCAAAAAAAATGGAAAAAAAGTGTCTTTGAGGTTTATAAGGATGCTAGTATAAATTTAGAATGGACATCTAAATTAAAAGAAGCTTGTAAAAAAGCAAAAATCGATTTTTTAAGCACACCTTATTCCTATTACTTAGCAGATCATTTGTTCAAACATATACCTGCTTACAAAATTGGATCTGGTGATGTAAATTGGTTGGAATTTATTACGTATGTTGCAAAAAAAAATAAACCTTTATTATTAGCAACAGGTGCAACAAATATAAATGAGGTTAATAAATTAATTAAATTAATTTACAAAATAAATAAAAAAATTGTTTTGATGCAGTGTAATACAAATTATACAGGTGATAAAAATAATCTCAAATATATCAACTTAAATGTTCTTAAGACATATAAAAAAAGATTTCCTAACATAATAGTTGGTCTTAGCGATCATACTTTTGGACATTCTTCTGTATTAGGAGCGATAAGCTTAGGGGCAAGGGTAATAGAAAAACATTATACATTAGATAATAATCTAAATGGACCCGATCATTACTTTTCAATGAATCCTAATACATGGCAAGAAATGATAAAAAGATCTAGAGAACTTGAAAGTTGTTTAGGAACAGATATAAAAAAAGTTGAGTTAAATGAAAGATCTACTGTAATTATACAGAGGAGATCTGCACATGCTAAAAGGGATATTTATAAGAAAAAAAAAATTACTAAAAATGATATAGAATTTTTGAGACCTAGTCCTAAAAATTCTTTTAAACCTGACGAAATTAAACTTATTATTGGAAAAATAACCAAAAAATTTATTCCTAAGGGAAGTACCATTTTTTATAAAGATGTATTTTAATAAAAAAAAGTATGTTGCAATTATAGCTAGTTATAATGAAGCAAACACTCTACCAAATATTGTTCATAAAATCTTAAAAAAAAATATTCAAGTAATTGTTATAGATGATCACTCAAGTGACAACTCACATAAGCTTTTACAAAATTTAGACATTATATTATTAAGAAATAAGAAACGCTTAGGCTATGAAAAAAGTTTGAATCGTGCATTTAAAATAGCTAAAAAAAAAAATTTTAAATATTTGGTTACCTTTGATGCTGATGGACAGCATAACACAAAGGATATAAATAAAATCTTTAAAAAACTTATCATAAACAAAAATATGCTTGTTGTTGGAGAGAGAGATAAAAAGCAGAGAATATTTGAATATTTATTTTCAATTTATACAAGTAAATTTTTTAAAATAGATGATCCTTTGTCAGGTTTGAAGGCAATAAATTTGAAAAATATTAGATCTAAAATTAACAATTCACCCTTTAGTTATTCTGGAACACACATTTTGTTGCAATGTATAATAAAAAATCTAAAACATAGTACGATTAAAATTAATATGAGTAA
>CESW01149676.1_pt1 | contig 15501 bp, 14 predicted proteins | sample 531171 | NCBI WGS metagenome assembly CESW01 (sample SAMEA2621859, study PRJEB7988) | marine metagenome | biome: marine biome (ENVO:00000447); feature: surface water layer (ENVO:00002042); material: "saline water (ENVO:00002010), including plankton (ENVO:xxxxxxxx)" | depth 5 m
ATTCTAAACTCCCAAAAGATTTTTGCATTTATGAGGAAGATTTATTTAAAACAACATACCATTTTGGCTTATTTGTCGAAAATGAATTGGTTAGCGTGTTAACTATGATAAAAAAAAAATCAATATATTATAAAAATCTTCCAGCTTATCAACTCAGGGGGATGGCGACAAAGTTTCATTTTCAGAACAAAAAGCTAGGTCAAAAATTAATTCTTTATTCTATTCTAACCATTTTAAAAACAACTAAAACTTCTGTAATTTGGTGTAATGCTAGAATAAATATCTCAAATTTTTATACAAAGAACAATTTTCAAGCAAAAGGTCGGATGTTTTATATTAAAAATATAGGCCTTCATAAATGTATGTTTTTTGATTCTAGACTTTTTTTAAAAGAAACATAAAATAGTTTAAATGAAAAAATATAAATTTAATGTATTTGGAAATGATCTACAAGCATGTTCATTTGAGCCTATTACAGGTTACTTTAGAGATGGATGTTGCACTGGCTGTGATCAAGATCATGGACAGCATTATGTTTGCTCGGTTATGTCTTCTGAATTTTTAGACTTTTCATATAAAAAAGGTAATGATTTACTTACCCCTAAAGCTGAATTTAATTTTCCAGGATTAAAAGTTGGTGACAAGTGGTGCTTATGTGTTGAAAGATGGTTAGAGGCACTAAAAGCTTCTGTTGCACCCAAAGTAGTATTAGAGTCAACAAACGAAGAAGTTTTAAAAAAAATAGATATTGAAATTTTAAAAAAATTCGCATTAGATATTAATTAAATTATGCACAACTTACTAATTATTTCGTCAACAAAAAATTCAAATTACGAATTATCTCTCAATATTAAGAGCTATTTTGATGATATTAAAAATGTTAATGTCAACGTCATTTCGCTGGAAGATTTCGACCTGCCCCTATATACCCCCACATTGGAAGAAAAATTTAAAGAAACACAATCCTTTCCAAATTCCATTGAGAAGGTCAAGAATATCTTGAATGATAGTTGCTCAATAATCTGGTGTAGTCCTGAGTATAATGGTGGAATATCACCAATTGTGACCAATACTATTGCTTGGATAAGTAGGGCAACAGAAAATTGGAGAGAAGCGTTTAACAATAAAGATATACTAATTTGTTCATCCTCTGGTGGTAACGGTCGTAACTTTGTTAGAGGGTTTAAGATTCAACTAGAATATTTGGGTTCTAAAGTAATGGAATCATCAATCATAAGAACGAATAAAGCTGGTCTTGACGAAGAAAAGTTTGCGAAAACACTTTCAGAGTTTTACAAAAAAATAAACAATTAAATCTTGTATTGAGTTTGTCGTTTATATTTATGCAAGCTTGCTTTCCATTAACTACAAAAGGGGTGTTTTTTAACACCCCTTTTTTTTTTAGAGAATTTCTATTATAAAGTAATTAGGTATAAATTATGTTAAAAAAAAATTCATATTTGTCTTTAATTAATGGTGAGTGGGTTGAAGGGGATTCAAACATTCCTATTGAAAATCCTTGTACTGGAGAAGTCTTAGGTTTTTTATCTGATGTTGGAGAGAAAGGGACTATCAAGGCCATCGAATCAGCTAATGATGCTTTCAGAACTTGGAGAGAAACAACGGCTGAAGAAAGATCTAAAATTTTAAAGGAATGGTATCATTTAATATTAAAAAATAAAAAATATATTTCGGAAGTAATTACTAAAGAGTCAGGAAAGCCACTTAAAGAGTCATTGGTGGAGGTTGAGTACGGTGCAAGTTTCATTCAATGGTTCTCTGAGCAAGCAACTCGAATATCAGGAGATGTATTGCAATCACCAGATAGATCAAAAAAAATGATGGTTATTAAGCAACCAATTGGTGTTGTATCAGCCATCACTCCATGGAATTTTCCCATTGCTATGGCTACAAGAAAAACAGGTGCTGCTCTTGCAGCTGGTTGTACAGTCGTTCTTAAACCCTCTGAGTTAACACCAATAACTGCAATAATATTAGCGGATTTATCAATTGATGCAGGAATACCCAAAGGCGTATTTAATGTTATAAATGGTAAACCTGAGGTAATAGGTGAAGTTATGTCAAGTCACAAATATGTAAGAAAAATTACCTTTACTGGATCAACAAGAGTAGGCAAATATTTGATGAATCAAGCCTCAAAAACAGTAAAAAGTATTTCATTGGAACTGGGTGGTAATGCCCCATTTATTATCTTTAATGACTGCGATCTTGAAAACGCAGTTAATGGATTAATCGATAGCAAGTTTAGAAACGCCGGTCAAACATGTATATCTGCTAATAGAATTTTTGTTCACGAAGACATTACTAAAAACTTTATACAAAAACTTAAAGAAAAAATTGCAACTTTCAAAGTGGGTAACGGTCTTGATAATTGCGATATTGGGCCCTTAATTTCTGAAAAAGCCATAGAAAAAATTGAGAAAAATGTCCAAGATGCATTAAATAATGGTGCAAAGCTTATTACTGGTGGCAGAAGGCACAAAGCGGGTAATTTATTCTTTGAACCTACAATTTTGACCCACGTAAAACCTCATATGAAAGTGTTCAAAGAGGAGAATTTTGGTCCGATTGTGCCAGTGATTCAGTTTTCATCAAATGATGAAGTTATTAATCTTGCAAATCAAACAGAATATGGTTTAGCTGCGTATTTTTATACAAATAATGCGTCTCGCGTTTGGAAAATATCAGAAAATTTAGATTTTGGTATGTTTGGTATCAACACCGGAAAAATATCCACTTATCTAAATCCTTTTGGAGGATTGAAAGAATCAGGGTTAGGAAGAGAGGGTTCCCAACATGGACTAGAACCGTTTTTAGAAAAAAAGTTTATCTCTTGGAGTAATTCTTGAATGAACTATGATTTATTTGTCATTGGAGGTGGTTCAGGAGGTGTAAGAGCGGCAAGATATGCATCTGGAAAGGGTTACAAAGTAGGTTTAGCCGAAGGCAACGAACTAGGCGGAACATGTGTAAATAGGGGTTGTATACCAAAAAAGCTCTATTCATATGCTTCCCACTTTAGTTCAGAACAAAAAATAATGGAATCTTATGGATGGAAAATTGAGAAAAAAAAATTTTCTTGGAAAAAACTTGTCAATAATAAAAGAAAAGAATTAAAAAGGCTTAATGAAATATACATCTCACTTTTAGAATCCTCGGGCGTTAAGATTTATAAACAATGGGCATCATTTAATTCTAATGGAGAACTGGTAATAGATAATAAAAGAATTGAAGCAGAAAAAATAATTATTGCAACTGGCGGTGAACCAAAAAAGCTAGCCATCAATGGCGCGGAGCATTGTATTACTTCTGACGAGGCATTTGATTTAAACAAAATGCCAAAAAGTATCCTTATCGTGGGTGCTGGATACATAGCAGTTGAATTTGCGAGTATTTTCAATGGTTTAGGAGTTTCAACTTCTATATGTTTCAGAGGACCAAATATACTAAAATCTTTTGACAAAGAAGTCGGCTTATTTCTTCATAATGAAATGCAAAAAAAAGGCGTGAATTTCTTGTCAAAAACTCTTCCAATCAGGGTTACCAAAATTTCAAGTGGTTTTAAGGTTCATTTTAAAAGCGGTAAATCAAAAATATTTGAACAAGTTATGTTTGCTACGGGCAGAAATCCGATGACAGAAGGCCTTGGCCTAAAAAATTTAAAGGTTGATACAAGTATTAATGGATCAATAATAGTTGATGAATATTTTCAAACATCTAAAAAGAATATATTTGCTATAGGAGATATAATAGACAGAGTCCAATTAACCCCTGTAGCAATTAACGAAGCTATGTTTTTGGTTGACTATTTAATTTCAAATAAAAAGACAAAATTTTCCTACAGGAATATCCCAACAGCTGTTTTCTCTGATCCTAATATAGGTTCTATAGGATTAACTGAGGAAGAAGCAAGAAAGAAATATAAAAAAATAGATATTTTCAGAAGCAAGTTTAGACCCCTAAAATTATCTTTGACTAAATTGTCCGAAAATGTGTTTATTAAGTTAATTGTACATTCATACACCGATAAAGTAATAGGACTTCATTATGTTGGTCCTGAAGCGGCAGAAATCATACAGGGTTTTTCAGTTGCAATAGTCAATGGCTTAAAAAAGAGGGATTTTGACAAAACAATTGGTATTCACCCTTCTACTGCTGAAGAGATTGTTACATTAAAATAATTATTAAATATAATCAAATTGAAATTTTACGACAATTTATATAAATTTATAAATCATGAAAAAAAATAGAAAAGATTGGTTGCCAAATAGTTGGGAGGCAAAAAAAGCCCTCCACCAACCCATCTATAAAGACGAAAAAAAACTGCATGAGGTTATTAAAAAAATGTCAAAATATCCACCTTTGGTTTTTGCAGGAGAAGTTAGACAATTAAAAAATCAATTAGCTGATTGTGTAAAAGGTAAAGGTTTTCTTCTTCAGGCCGGAGACTGCGCCGAAAGTTTTGCAGAATTTCATCCAGATAATATTAGAGATACATTCAGAGTTATAATGCAAATGGCTGTATTACTAACATTTGCTTCTGGCGTTCCCGTCACCAAAGTTGGAAGATTGGCTGGTCAGTTTGCTAAACCTAGATCTTCTCCAATTGAAACTAAAGAAGGAATCGAACTACCTAGTTATCTTGGTGATATGATAAATTCTATTCGTTTTAATGAAAAAGATAGAAATCCTGATCCAGAGAGAATGGTTGATGCTTATTTTCAATCTGCGTCAACCCAAAATCTACTTCGTGCGTTTGCTAATGGTGGTTATGCCGATTTATCTTATGTGCAAAATTGGAACCTTGATTTTGTTAAAAATAGTGCTCAGGGCTCAGCTTATAAAGAAATTGCTGACCGAATTTCAGAAAGTCTAAACTTTATGAATGCTTTTGGTATAAACAGTGAGACTTCCAAACAAATATTTGAAACCGATTTTTTCATATCCCATGAAGCACTTTTACTTCCTTATGAGATGAGTTTTGCCAGAATTGATAGTACAACCGGAGATTGGTATGATGTATCCGCTCACATGATATGGATTGGTGACAGAACTAAACAAATAGATGGAGCACATGTAGAATTTTGTAGAGGTGTAAGTAATCCAATCGGAATAAAAATTGGCCCATTAACTAATCTAAATGAGCTTCCAAAATTGATTGAAAAAATTAATCCAAGTAACGAACTAGGTAAGGTTATTTTGATTATTAGAATGGGCGAAAATGAAATTAAAAGGAAATTCCCCCCTATTTTAAAAAGTATTTCTCAAAAAGGACTTAACGTTGTATGGTCATCAGATCCAATGCATGGAAATACTGAAAAAAGTAGTAGTGGTTTCAAAACTCGACAATTTAAGAAAATTCTTAATGAGGTAAGATCATTTTTTGAAATTCACGACTCAGAGGGAACTCATGCTGGGGGAATTCACTTAGAAATGACTGGACAGAATGTTACTGAATGTACAGGAGGTATGCAAAAAATTACAGATGAAGACCTTAAAGCAAGATATCACACTCATTGTGACCCTAGATTAAACGCCAATCAGTCAATTGAGCTTGCTTTTTTGTTAGCATCTTCTATTAAAAAGTTTTAAAGGGTAAAAAAAATTGCGAATAAATTTTTTTTTAGCTCAAAAGGAAACACATGTAGGGAATATCGAAAAAAATTTTTCTTTATTAAAAAGATCATATTTACAAGCAGAAAAACACAAGTGCGATATATTTTTAAGTTCTGAATTGGCTTTATCCGGTTACCCACCAAAAGATCTACTTTTTAAAGACGATTTTAAAGAAAAAATTGGTTTTTACATTGAAAAGTTTAAATCGCTTACCAAGGGGAGAAAATGCATATTAGGTTTAGGTACTCCTTTTTATTCTAAAAATAAGACTTTTAATTCTTTTTTGTTATTTGAAAATAATATGATTACGCATAGGGTAGATAAGGTTATTCTTCCAAACTTTGGTGTTTTTGACGAAAAAAGATATTTTGCGGAAGGTTTAATTAAAAATAAGCATTATAAATTTGGTCAGGCAAAAATACTCTTTTTAATTTGTGAAGATTTTTGGAATAATGATTATTTAAAAAAAATTAAAAAAAAAAAACCCGATTTTGTTGTTGTGGTTAATGCATCACCATTTGAACCTAGAAAGTTTGAAAAAAGAATTGATAGAGCAAAAAAGGTTATAAAATTACTCTCAGTCCCAGTTATTTACTTAAATGCAATAGGAACTCAAGACGATTTAATATTTGATGGTGGTTCTTTCTTAATGAGTAAAAAATATAAAATATTAAATAACATTCAATTTTTCCAAGAAAAAAATATCAAACTTTTACAACAAAATAAAAAAAACGAACAGGAGTTTAAGATAAAAAGCGATTTAAATTATGAAATTTATGAGGCTTTAATATTTAGTTTAAGATCTTATTTTAAAAAAAATAAGTTTAAATCAATTATTATTGGTATTTCTGGAGGTATTGATTCGGCAATAGTTGCAACACTAGCGTGTGATGCAGTTGGTCCTGAAAGAGTTTCTGGTTACATGTTACCTTCAAAATTTACTAGTGAAGAAAGTATGCAGGATGCTATAAAACTTTCAAAATCTTTGGGCTTTATTCTTAAAATTATAGAAATAGAAAAGCTTAAAAATCTATATTTAAAAAATCTTAATGAATTTTTTAAAGGTTCTTCAATTGACACTACAGAAGAAAATCTTCAGTCGAGAATACGCGGAAATATTTTAATGGCAATTTCAAATAAGTTTAATTCACTTTTACTGGCAACTGGGAATAAATCTGAATTAGCTGTAGGTTATTCAACTTTGTATGGAGATATGTGCGGTGGTTTTTCTCCAATTAAAGATATTTATAAAACAAAGATTTTTGAATTATCCGAATGGAGAAATTCTAAATTCATAAAGTCTTCGAAGGTTAAAAAAATTAATGTAATACCTGAAAATATTATTTTGAAAGAACCAACTGCAGAACTCAGGGAAAATCAAAAGGATATCGACTCATTGCCACCCTATGAATTATTGGATAAAATCTTATTCTTTTTGATTGAAAAAAACTTAGGTAAAAAAGAAATAGTAAAAAAAGGTTTTGAACAGAATATGATTGAGAGGATCTGGCAGATGATAAAAAATTCAGAGTTTAAAAGATATCAAAGCTGTTTAGGACCTAAGTTATCTGAAATGTGCTTTGATAATGATAGAAGATTTCCAATAATTAATAACTTTAAGATTTAATTATGTTAAGATTTGCTCCTAGTCCTTCAGGTCTAATTCATGTTGGAAATGCTAGGATTGCAATATTAAATTATATTTTTTCTCAAAAAAATAAATTAGATTTTTTTATTAGAATAGATGATACTGATTCTGAAAGGTCAGAGGAAAAATATAAAAAATTGATTCTTGATGATCTTAATTGGCTTGGAATATCCTATAAATTTACAATTTCTCAAAGTTCTAGATTGGAAATATACAAAGAAGTTGCTAGTGAATTAAAAAATAAAGAACTGATATATCCATGTTTTGAGACACCCGAGGAGTTAAATTTTAAAAGAAAAATACTTTTACGATCAGGTAGACCTCCAATTTATGATCGCTCATCACTTAAATTGAGTAACAAAGATAAAATTAAGTTTGAAAAGGAAGGAAGAAAACCACACTGGCGTTTTAAACTTAGTAATGATCCAATTGTTTGGAATGATTTAATTCATGAAAAAATTTATTTTGACAAATTATCAATATCTGACCCCGTGGTGATAAGGTCAGATTTAACCCCTCTTTTTACTCTCACATCCGTTATAGATGATGCTGAATTTGGAGTGACTCATATTCTGAGAGGAGAGGACCATATAACTAATACAGCAGCTCAAATACAGTTATTTAATCACATAGGCAGCAAGTTTTTACCTGCTTTTGGACATTTCCCTCTAGTAAAAAGTTTAGGTGGAGAAAGTTTATCTAAAAGAAAAGACTCATTGTCATTAAAAAAAATTAGGGAGAATGGAATACAAGGAGATTCTTTGTTCAATATGCTTTCAAAAATTGGAACGCGCAATAATTATGACTCAATTGAACAAAAAAAAGAATTAATAGAAACTTTTGATGTTAAAAGTTTTTCTAAAAGTTCTATTTACTTCAACTATGATGACCTTGAAAGAATTAATTCAAAATTTCTATCAACATTAAATAATTCGGAAATTAGTAAACTTGTGGGTTGTAAAGTTTCTGAACAAATGTGGAATACCATTAAACCTAATATTAGAGGTTTGGAAGAAGTGAAAGAATGGTTGAAAATATTAAACAATAATTTTGAAATTATCAGAGAAACTACAAATGAAAGTTTAATTCGAGAATCAATTTCATTGCTACCCAAATGCTTTTCTAAGAATACTTGGATGGAATGGTGTAAGAAGATTTCCGAAAAAACAGGTATTAAAGGTAAAAAACTCTTCTTGCCCCTAAGGCTTAAAATTACTGGATTGGAATCAGGTCCAGAAATGAAAATGATAATTTCTTTGTTGGGTAGAAAAGAAGTTTTAAGAAGACTACAATAAAGTATGTTAAAAAACACATTAAAAATTTACGATAGCACTTTAAGAGATGGTGCACAGACTCAAGGAATAGCTTTTGGAATTAATGATAAAATTAGAATTGCTGAAATTCTTGATGATTTTGGCGTTGATTATATCGAAGCAGGCTGGCCAGGAGCTAACCCAACTGATGATGAATTTTTTAAAAAATTACCTAAGACCTCTAACGCGAGATTAGTCGCTTTTGGAATGACAAGAAGGCCTTCAAAAACTGCTAAATCAGATAAAGGTTTTCAAGAAATATTAAAATCTGGCGTTTCGACAGCCTGTATAGTTGGAAAAACATGGGATTTTCATGTAAGAAACGCATTGAATACAACACTTAAAAAAAATATTTCAATGATTCAAGATTCAATTAATTATGCGTCATCACGTCTTGATGAAGTAATTTTTGACGCCGAACATTTTTTTGATGGTTATAAATACAACGCAAAATATGCTATTGAAACTATTCAAACCGCATACGACTCTGGAGCAAGTTATATTGTCCTTTGTGATACTAATGGAGGAACATTACCCTTTGAGTTAGAAAAAATTATTAGTCATGTAAAAGAAAAAATTCCTCAGAATAAAATTGGAGTACATTTTCACAATGATTCAGATGTAGCCACTGCTAATTCATTGGAGTCTATCAGACTAGGTATTGGGCAAGTCCAAGGCACATTTAATGGCTTGGGAGAAAGATGTGGAAATGTCAATTTAATAAATGTTATCTCAAACGCATCTATTAAGTTAAATTATAAAATGAAACTCCAAAAAAATCTAAAGATTATAACGAATATTAGCAGAGCAATAGATGAAATATTAAATAGAAATTCCGCACACAATCTCCCTTTTGTTGGAAGATCTGCATTTGCACATAAAGGGGGACTTCATATTTCAGCGGTAGAAAAAAACCCTAAGTCATATGAACATATTGATCCATTATGCGTTGGAAATAAGAGAAAATTAGTTGTTTCTAATCAATCTGGTAAATCAAATATAATCAAACAGTTGCTTAACAAAAAAATAAAATTTGATGAAAACAGCATTGAACTTTCTGATTTTGTTAAAACAACAAAAGAACAAGAATTCCTTGGATATGCCTATGACGGAGCAGAAGCAAGTTTTGAACTGTTGGCTCTAAGAAGATTTCACAAAATCAGAGAATTCTACGAACTTATTAGCTTCAAAGTTTCTGATGAAAAAAGATTCAATGAGAAAAGTAGAGTTTTTCAAACCCTATCTGAAGCTAGAATTAAGATATTAGTAAAAAATAAAAACTACTACAGTGCTGCAGAGGGAAATGGCCCAATTCATGCTTTGGATAATGCGTTACGCAAGGCGCTGGAAGTTTCATATCCTAAAATAAAATATCTCAATTTATTAGACTATAAAGTTAGAATTTTAACTCCACAAGATGGAACTGATGCGCTGGTACGCGTCAGAATAGAATCATCCAATAAAAAATTAAAATGGTCGACATTAGGTGTATCCAAAAATGTTATAGATGCTTCATTTATTGCATTACATGACAGTATTACCTATCATCTTCTTAAGTCATAATTAATAATTGTGGAAGATAATCAACCCATTATTTTACTTAAAGATACGCAAATACCAGAAAATTTGGGATTTACAGCGCGTTCAATGTTAAACTGTGGTCTGGAGAATCTAAGAGTTGTCAACCCTAGATTTACCCTTGAAAATGAAAAAATCATTCCACTTTCAGCTGGAGCTACGGAGGTGATTAAACACACTAAACATTTCAGTTCGTTAGAAAAATCTGTTGAGGATATAAATTTTCTAGTGGCTTGTACTGCAAGAAAGAGATCTTTAACTAAGACTATACTGAATCTAAGCGATGCAATAGATGAGGTAGTAAAAAAAATAAATGAAAAAAATAAAGTCGGGATTTTGTTCGGAGCAGAACAGTCTGGATTGACAAACAATGATCTATCACTATGTAATAGAGTGCTTACTATAGATACAAATCCAGATTTTAAATCTTTAAATCTTTCTCACTCAGTTATAATAGTGTGCTATGAGTGGTTAAGAAAAAATAAAACTAAAAGAAAAAAAATAAATCAAATTCCTAAAAAGTTAGCAACAAAAAAAGACCTTAACAATTTTTATATTTCATTATCCTCATTACTTCGTAGAAGTGGTTTTTTGAAAACAAAAGAAAGAAGTGAAAATATTTTACTCAAGATTAATAATATATTTTCTAGAGTGGATTTAGATAAAAATGAAATTGATATCCTTTTCGGTATCATGAAGAGTTTATTTGATTCAAAAAATGTTAAATAAATTTGACTTAGATAATGAAGTGAGTATATTTCACTTATGACTAGAATTTTAAAAGCTAAATATAAAATTGACAGAAGATTAAGATGTAATCTCTGGGGAAGACCAAAGAGTCCATTCAATAAAAGAGAGTATCCACCTGGATTAAACGGACAAAATAAAAAGAGAAAACCATCCGATTTTGGAATACAATTAATGGCAAAACAAAAACTTAAGTTTCATTATGGTTATATTACTGAAAAACAGTTCCATAACTTATATGTGAAAGCAACTAGGCTTAAAGGCGACACAAGTGAAAAGTTAATTGAGCTTTTGGAAAGAAGACTGGATTCTGTCATTTATAGAATGAAATTTGTATCAACAATATTTGCTGCTAGACAATTTGTTAGTCATGGTCATATTTTAGTGAATGGTAATAGAGTGAATATTCCTTCATATTCAATAAAGAACGAAGATATAATTGAATTAAGAGACAAAAGTAAAGAGATACCTCTAGTCCTTGAATCTATTAGTTCCAACGAAAGAGATGTGCCTGATTATCTTTCAGTTGATTTTGATAAAATGAAAGGCAAGTTTATTAAGGGTCCTAGTTTAAGCGAAGTACCTTATCCAGTCATAATGGAACCCAACTTGGTTATTGAGTATTACTCTAGATGATTTAAGTTCATCAATGGAATGGGTATTTCAGCTTTAATTGTCGCAAAAAATGAGGAAAATAATCTAAAAGAATGTTTAGATTGTTTAGAGTTTGTTGATCAAATTGTTGTTGTTGTTGATAATTCTAATGACGATACAAAAAAAATTGCTCTTAGTTTTACAGAATTTGTTTATGAGGGATTTTGGTCAAAAGAAAGTGAAAGAAGGAACTTTGGTATATCCAAATGTAAAAATGATTGGATTTTTGAACTTGATGCTGATGAAAGAGTAGAAAAGAAACTAGCTAATGAGGTAATGGAAAAAATTAAGATTGCTGAAAGTGATTTTTTTTATATACCTCTAGTTAACTATGTTTGTGACATTCCGATAAAATATGGCTGGATGGCATGCTTGGCGCCTGATGGAAAATTTAATTTATTTAAAAAAAATAATAAAGTATGGACTAACGGCAGGGTTCATCCTGATTATCAAATCAAAGGTAAAAGAGGTGTTAGTTTTAAAAATTATATTAATCATCATATGTCAAAAAATATCTCTGACCTGATAATTAGATTTAATAGGAACACTTCTTTAAAGGCTTTGGATTTATATGAAGAAGGTAACATCCCTATAAAACTTTTCTCAATTAGGAAAATTTTTTCAAGATTTTTTAAATGCTTCATTATAAGAAGGGGTTTTAAAAAACCCGGTATTGGTTTTCTTATAAGTTTTCTATCTGCAATTTATCTTTTCGTTTCAGCAATCAAAGCAGAAAACCTAAAAAAATAAATTATTCGATTTGATGATTTATATTTTTCTCTGAGAGAATTGATTGCAATTCACCGCTAGATGCAAGCTCATTCAATATGTCACAACCACCTATAAATTCATTTTTTACATAAATCTGTGGTATTGTTGGCCAGTTGGAGTACTCTTTAATTCCTTGCCTTACCACTTCATCCTGTAAAACATCATAACTTTTAAATTTTATTTTAAAGTGATTTAACAAACCAACTACGTTAGCTGAAAAACCACATTGTGGAAAATCAGGATTTCCCTTCATGAATAAAACAACATCATCCGAATTGACCATTGTTTCGATTTGTTTTTTTACATCTTCATTCATAATTATTTCTCAATTTTTAAGGTTGTAAGTTTCAAAGCATGTAAGGTCGTACCCATGTGCTCACCAATGGCATCGTAAACAAGTTTATGCTGCTGCACTTTACTTAAAGAATTAAATTCTTTGGATTTAATGGTTGCATGATAATGGTTTTCATCTCCTCTTAAATCCTCAATCTTAATAATTGCGTCTGGAAATTTTTTTTTTAAAAGTCCAGTTAACGTTTTCATTGGCATTGGCATATCAATTACAATACTTTCGAAAAAAAATCTTATTATAATTAATAATCTCTTTATTTGAAATTTCAAAGATATTTTTTATTTTTAGCTTTTCTCCTTCACAGGTACCCAAAAAAGTACATTTAATATTCTTCTTTTTTGCCTCTTTAGTAATAAATTCTGTATTTGTTGTAATAACAAGATACCTCGATTGATCTTCTCCGAATAAATAGCTTATAATTTTATTATAATCTGAAGTGGGTGGATATGACAAGGAAATGCCTATATTATTTTTAATTATCAGTTCTGATAGGGCAATTAAGATTCCACCCTCAGAAATATCATGAATACCAACAATATTTTGAGAATTATTTTTAATTAAATTTTTGATAAAAAGGCCATTTTTTTTTTCTTCTTTCAAGTCTATTTCTGGCGGTATACCCTCTTCAGTACCAATAATAATTTTTTGATAGGACGAGAGTTGTAAGTGCCCAGATGTCTTTCCTATTAAAAAAACTGAAGAACCTTTAGTTATTCTATTCAATTTTATATTTTTTATATTTTCAATCAAACCTACACCACCAATTACGGGTGTGGGATATATAGATTTTCCTAATGTATCATTATAAAGTGATACGTTCCCAGAAACAACTGGGTAATTCAAGGTTTCACATGCATGCTTGATTCCCTTTATTGATTCTTTTATTTCATTCATAATTTCCTTTTTTTCTGGATTTCCAAAATTTAAATTATTTGTAATTGCAAGAGGATGTGAACCAACAGATATCAAATTTCTCCATGATTCAGCCACAGCAATTATAGCACCTTTATAAGGATCAGATTTACAGTATATTGGGTTACAATCACTTGTTATGGCGATTGCTTTTGAACTATTGTGAATTCTTATTACCGCGGCGTCTGCCTCCTCTGGGCCACAAACAGTATCACACATCACAGATTGGTCATATTGGCTGAATATCCATTTTTTTGAAGCGGTATTCTCATGAGAAAGTAGTTTTTTTATGATAGATTTAAGATTTAGATTTTTTATTTTAACTTCGACATTCTTTGGTTTTAAAGCTGCCAAACTAGGCCTATCGTATTCAGGGGAATTATTAACAATTTCTTTTATTGAAATACTGCACTCAAGCTTGTTTTTATGAAAAATTTTCATTTTTCCGTCATTTGTTAGTCTACCTATTTCAACTGACTCTAACTCCCATTTATCAAAGATTTTTTTTACAGTTTTTATATGCCCTGGCTTTACAATCATTAACATTCTTTCTTGGGTCTCTGATAACATAATTTCAAATGCCTGCATTCCACCCTCTCTTGTAGGTATTTTGTCAAGATTAAGAATTATTCCTTTATTTCCTTTTGATGCCATTTCAAATGATGAGGATGTAAGACCAGCCGCCCCCATATCTTGGATAGCAATTAACGCATTTGTATTCATTAATTCTAAGCAAGCCTCAAGAAGAAGTTTTTCGGTAAATGGATCTCCAACTTGAACTTGTGGTCTATTTTTTTCAGAATCTAAATTAAATTCAGCTGAAGCCATAGTTGCTCCATGAATACCATCACGACCTGTTTTTGCACCCACATACATTATGGGGTAATTTTCTCCTTTTGCAATTGAGTAAAATATTTTATTTTTTTTAACTAACCCAACACACATTGCATTTACAAGTATATTTTCATTATAACATTCATGAAAATAACATTCTCCACCAACAGTTGGAACGCCAACACAATTCCCATAATCACCAATACCAGCTACTACTCCATTTAGTAAATACCTTGTTTTTCTGTTTTTTATACTGCCAAAACGTAAAGAGTTTAAGTTGGCAATTGGCCTTGCGCCCATAGTGAAAATATCTCTCATAATTCCTCCCACTCCTGTAGCTGCGCCTTGATAGGGTTCGATGAAGGATGGATGATTATGACTTTCCATTTTAAAAACTAATGCATCATCATCTCCAATACTAATGATTCCAGCATTTTCGCCGGGACCACATATCACCCATGGCGCTTTTGTTGGAAGAAATTTAAGCCATTTTTTCGTTGATTTATATGAACAATGTTCACTCCACATTACAGAAAAGATACTTATTTCCAAAAGATTTGGAGATCTTCCCAAAATATTTATTATCTTGTTAAATTCTTCTATACTTAAATTGAATTCCTTTGCATGAAACTTTTCATACTTTTTCATAATAATTCCTCAAAACTTTTGAAAAATAAAGTTCCATCATTTAAATTCCTCAAGCCTATTGCTCTTTCAGGGTGCGGCATGAGGCCAATGACATTTTTATGACAATTAATTAAACCAGCAATATTAAGTATTGATCCATTAGGGTTCGATAATTTGTTAGTTTTCCCTTCTTCATCACAATATTTGAAAACAATCTGTTGATTTTCTTTTATTCGCTCTAGTTCATTATTAGAAATAAAATAGTTTCCTTGTGAATGAGCAATGGGAAATTCTAGGATCTGATTATTTTTATATTTCTTTGTGAAAGGAGTTTGATTATTGACTTTTAGCTTTACAACTTTACATAAAAATTTTGGTATTTTATTTTTTAATAAGACTCCAGGCAACAAACCACATTCCGTTAATAC
>CESW01005030.1_pt1 | contig 15449 bp, 16 predicted proteins | sample 531171 | NCBI WGS metagenome assembly CESW01 (sample SAMEA2621859, study PRJEB7988) | marine metagenome | biome: marine biome (ENVO:00000447); feature: surface water layer (ENVO:00002042); material: "saline water (ENVO:00002010), including plankton (ENVO:xxxxxxxx)" | depth 5 m
CGATAAAGGTCCAGAAAAAAAAGAATACAGAAGCATGAATATAAAAAATAATAAAAATGATGATTATTTCGCATTAGCTGAAGCTATTTCAAGAAGAATTGGTAGTTTAAAAAAAAGATCTTTGCAGTTTCCTAATCTTATTTTAATTGATGGTGGAAAGGGACAATTAAATAAAGTCAGAAAAGAATTAGAAAATAAAAATATAAAAACAATTAAATTAATTTCTGTTTCAAAGGGCGAAAATAGAAAAGAAAAATATGACAAATTACATGAAGATTCTTCCAAGAAAGAGATTGAACTTGAAGAATTGAAAGATATTTCTAGATTAATTCAATTTATGAGAAATGAATCTCATAGATTTGCTCTCACGAAACACAAGGCTAGAAGAGCTAAGACACTAATTAGTTCAGATTTAGATGAAATTCCTCTCATTGGAGAAAGCTTAAAAAAAGAGTTGATAAGACATTTTGGCGGAATGAAGCGTCTGAAAGATGCCGAAATAAATGATCTTAAAAAGGTAGAAGGAGTAGGAACAAAAAAAGCAATTTTAATTCAAAAACATTTGAATTAGTCCTGGGTTTATAATGACAATATGATTCCAAATCTCCTTTCAGCGTTTAGAATGATCGCTTTCTTACCAGTTATTATTTTATTTTCTTCTGAGTTTTATCTATCTTCCTTTTTTACATTTACAGCTGCAGCTTGGTCAGATTTTTTAGATGGTTTTTTGGCGAGAAAGTATAATATTACTTCAAATTTGGGATCTCTTCTGGATTTACTTGCTGATAAGATTCTAGTTTCATCTATTCTTATTTATTTAGTTTTTTATACAGGAAATACCTTCTTATTAATTTTGACCATAATAATAATTGTGCGAGAAATTTCGATTAGTTCTTTAAGACTTTTTTTAGTTTCAAGTGGAGTGGAAATTTCAAATATATCCCCTGATAAATATGGAAAATTAAAAACTTTTTTACAAATGATTTCAATTTCGCTTTTACTTTTATATCCGTTATTTGGAAATATTTTTTTTACAAGTGTCTTAATTATTTTGCTAATTTCAACGCTTTTCACAATTGTATCTTTTTTAAACTATTTAAAAATCTGGAATTCTTTGGAAGAAAAATAATCAAGCTTTGCTTATATTGAATAGTATAAAACAATCCAAAAGGCTACAATTTCCTTTTTTGGCTGAGTGGCAGAGTGGTCATGCAGCGGACTGCAAATCCGTCTACGCCGGTTCGATTCCGACCTCAGCCTCCATAAGTTATATTTTTATAAAATAATGAATAAAAAAATTACTATTATTGGAGCAGGATACGTTGGAATGTCCTTAGCTACCTTATTATCAAAAAATAACTCAACCACTATTTATGATATTGACAAAGAAAAAATAAAAAAAATTAAATCTGGAAAACCAACCATTGATGACAAAGTAATGATACGTTACTGGAAAGAAAATAAATTGAACCTTTCAGCTAAAACATCAAGAACATCTGCCTTAAAATCCGCTGATATTATTATAATTTGCACACCAACAGATTACGACGAGAAAAAAAATTATTTTGATACCAGTTCGGTTGAATTAATGATAACAGAGTCTTTAAAAAATAATTTAAATGCATCAATTGTAATTAAATCCACTGTACCAGTTGGGTTTACCGAAGAAATAAAAAAAAAATATAAGACTGATAGAATAATTTTTTCTCCAGAATTTCTAAGGGAGGATAAGGCTTTAGAAGATAATTTATATCCGTCTAGAATAATTGTTGGAGCAAAAAATGAGAGGGCAAAAGATTTTGCCAGGATTCTTGAAAATATTTCTCTAATAAAAACTAAAACTTTCTTTATGGGTCCGTCTGAAGCTGAGGCTGTAAAGCTTTTTTCAAATACTTTTTTAGCGATGAGAGTGTCTTTTTTTAATGAACTTGATAGTTATAGCATTGCTAGGAAATTAAAAACAAAATCTATAATTCAGGGAGTAAGTTCGGATAAACGAATAGGAGATTTTTATAACAATCCTTCTTTCGGATATGGAGGCTATTGTCTTCCAAAAGATACCAAGCAGCTATTATCTAATTTTAACTTTGTGCCTCAAAACTTAATTGAAGCAATAGTTAATTCAAATTCAACTAGAAAAGATTTCATTTCTGAAGAAATAATAAACAAAAAACCAAAAAAAGTTGGAATTTATTTATTGGCAATGAAAGCTGGCTCGTCTAACTTTAGAGCCTCTTCAGTTCAAGGAATCATGAAAAGAATAAAAGCTAAGGGTATAGAAGTGATTGTTTTTGAGCCCAAATTAAAAAAGAGTACCTTTTATAATTCAAAAGTTATCAAAGATTTAAAAAAATTTAAAAGAGAAAGTGAGATAATCCTTGCTAATAGATTTACAGAAGATTTATCAGACGTTTCAAAAAAAGTATTCACAAGAGATATTTTTAGAAAAGATTAATAAGGCTTTATCTAATAAAATATTCTCAATTATATATGAGATAATGCTTCAAAGCCCGGGTGGTGGAATTGGTAGACACAAGGGACTTAAAATCCCTCGAAGGCGACTTCGTGCCGGTTCAAGTCCGGCCCCGGGTACCAAATAATTAGGATATTGAGATTGAATATATTAATTACAGGATGTGCTGGTTTTATTGGGTATCACTTAACGAAAGATTTGCTTGAAGAAAATCATAATATAATTGGGATAGATAATTTAAATGATTACTACTCTGAAGAGCTAAAGAAGCTTAGACTAAATGAATTAAAAAAATTCCCTAACTTTTCCTTTTCCCTTCTAGGAATTGAAAATTTTCAAAGAATGAAAAAGATTTTTGAAAAAAATAATTTTAACCTTGTTATAAACCTTGCTGCCCAAGCTGGAGTAAGTCTTTCTGTAGAAAAACCTAGAGCATATTTTGATTCAAACATACTTGGTTTTTTTAACATTCTAGAGCTTTGTAAAGAGTTAAAAATCAAAAGATTAATATATGCATCTTCTTCTTCTGTATATGGAGATAATTTAAAGATTCCTTTCAGTTCAAAAAATCCAGCAGATCATCCTAAGAACTTTTATGCAGCAAGTAAAAGATCTAACGAATTATTTGCTCATAGTTTTTCAAGACTTTACCAATTAGAAACCATTGGGTTAAGGTTTTTTACAGTCTATGGACCTTGGGGAAGACCGGATATGGCTGTTTTAAAATTTATTAAAAATATAGATTCTAAAAAGGAAATCTTTGTTCATAATAATGGAAAGCACTTGAGAGATATGACTTATATTGATGATTGCATACAGTTCATAAAAAAATCAATTAAATATAAATTTAATAAAACAAAAATTTCTAATCTTGATTTAGATGAAAGTTTTGGCCCATGGAAAATTTTCAATGTTTCAAGAGGCGAAACCGTAAAGCTCAATACTTTGATAAATATTATTTCAAAAAAACTTAATATAAAGCCAGTAAAAAAGTTACTTCCTCTTCAGAAAGGCGAAGTATTGCAAACATTTGGGGATATTTCTATTTCTGAAAAAGAATTGAGTTTTCAACCTTCTGTCTCTATCGAAGATGGAATAGAAAAAACAGTTGATTGGTATTTATTAAATAAAAATAAAATTAAAAAGTATTTATAAAATTTCTAAATGAAAAATTTCAATAATTTTTTTGATAAAAAAACAGTTCTCGTTACAGGCAATACTGGTTTTAAGGGATCTTGGCTTACATTGTGGCTTTTAAAATTAGGCTCTAATGTTGTAGGGTTTTCTAAAGATATTCCAACAAAAAGAAGCCTGTATTCGGATGCAATTATTGAAAACGAGATACAGCAAATATGGGGAGATATATTGAATGAAGATCTTTTAACAAAGACTATAAAAAGATATAAACCAGAAATAATTTTTCACTTAGCAGCTCAAGCTATTGTTTCTGATTCCTACGTTAGTCCTTTAGAGACATTCAAAACTAATGCTCTTGGAACAGCTTCTTTACTTGAAGCGACAAAAAAAACAGACTTGGATTGTGTATTCATTTCAATTACCTCTGATAAATCATATGATAATCAAGAGTGGGATAGAGGATACATAGAAACAGATAGGTTAGGTGGAAAAGATCCTTATAGCGCATCCAAAGGCGCGGCTGAGTTAATTTTAAAATCTTACTTTTTTTCTTTTTTAAAGAATTCACAAATAAAGCTAGGTATTGGAAGAGCAGGTAATGTTTTAGGAGGAGGAGACTGGGCAACTTCTAGGATTATTCCTGATGCTTTTAGATCTTGGAAGTTAGCAAAACCCTTAGAAATCAGATCTCCTAATTCGACCAGACCTTGGCAATTAGTTCTTGAGCCTCTTAGTGGTTATCTTCACCTTGCAGAAAAACTCAGCACAAATGCAGAGCTTTCAGGCGAGGCATTTAATTTTGGACCAAATTATGAGGATATAAATACTGTTCAAGAACTGATAACAAAAATTTACTCCTTTACAAAAAAATATAATTTTGGAGAAAACTTTTTCAAAATTACACATGATAGTCAATTTCAAGAATCAAAACTTTTAAGGCTTAATTGCGAAAAAGCTTTAAATTATTTAAATTGGAAACCAAATTTAAATTTCGATGAAGTTTGTATGTTCATTTCAGATTGGTATGAAACATGCATAGATAAATCGGATTTAGTTAATTCTTTTTCCTTGAATCAAATAGATAAATTTGAAAATATAGCTAAAAAAAGAAAAATGTCTTGGACTATTTAATTTTATGTACAGTTATAAACCTCTAAAACTTATAGAATCTAACACATCAACAATAATTCATTCTATAAAAGAGTCAGATGAAGAATTTTCTTCATTTGGCGAGTTATACTTTTCCAAAATTAAAAAAGATCAAATCAGAGGATGGAAACTTCATAAGAAAATGATCTGTAATCTTTCGGTGCCTCATGGGAAAGTTAAATTTGTGATAAAAATTGATAGTCAATTTAAGGAATTTGAAATTTCAAATATAAACCCCGCACTTCTGACTATTTATCCCAATACCTTTTTTGCTTTCAAGGGTTTAGATGAAATAAATATTATATCTAATTTAGCTTCTATAGAGCATGATGTGGAAGAATCAGAAAATCTAGTATTGAGTAAAATAAATTATGACTGGTAAAAATATAGTTAGATTGTCAAAATCCAGCATTTCCTCTAAGGAAATTAATGCTGTTCAAGAAGTGCTTAAGCAAGAATATTTAGGAATGGGAAAAGAGGTAGAACTTTTTGAGAATGATTTAAAAAGTTTTTTTCTTAATAAAAAAAATAGGGTCATTTGTGTCAATAGTGGTACTGCAGCTTTGCATTTATCTTTAATGGCTCTAAACTTAAAAAAAGGGTCTGAAGTCTTGATTCCTTCCATCACATACATCTCCTCTTTTCAGGCTGCAAAGAGTGCAGGATTAGTACCTATTGCATGTGATGTAAATCCTTTAAATGGAAGTCTTGATTTAAAAGATTTAAAAAAAAGAATTACATCTAAAACAAGAGCAATAATGCCAGTGCATCTAGGAGGAATTGCTCACGATCTTAATGAAATATATAAAATTGCAAAAGAGAATAACTTAAGAGTCATAGAGGATGCCGCTCATGCTTTTGGTTCAAAATATAAAAATAAACTTATCGGATCTTTTGGAGACATCATATGTTTCAGTTTTGATGGAATCAAAAATATTTCGTCGGGAGAAGGCGGGGCAGTAATTACTGAAGACAAGACTATTGCCGAGAAGATTGAAGATTCAAGATTACTTGGGGTAAAGAAAGACTCTAAAAGAAGATATGCAAATCTAAGAAGCTGGGATTTCGAGTGCTCAGATATAGGCTATAGGTATCATATGAGTAATATTATGGCTGCTATAGGGCGGCAGCAGCTTAAAAGACTCCCAAGCTTTGCACTCAAACGAAGATCTCTAGCATTGAATTACGTTCATATGTTTCGTGATATAAAACATATTATTCCTCTTAATAATGATTTTAAAAATATTGTCCCTCATATCTTTCCCGTAATTGTTAGAGAAAATAAGAGAGATGAACTTAAGGAATATTTATTAAAAAATTTCGTTGAAACCGGCATTCATTATAAACCGAATCATTTGTTAGAGCTTTTTTCTGATAATTTAGCTCCTAGGCCAAATTCAGAAAATTTAGCTAGAAGCTTATTAAGCTTGCCCCTTCATTACAATTTGAAAAAATCTGACCAATTAAAAGTAGTAAGCTTGATAAAAAAATTTTTTAAAAAAAAGTAAATGAATTTAAATAAATTAAAAATAAACATAAAAAATTTTGCTGACGATAGAGGAATTTTAATACCAATAGAGTCTTTAAAAGAAGTACCTTTTGAAATAAAAAGAGTTTATTTTCTTCTATCTAAAGAAATAGCAATAAGAGGATCTCATGGCCATAAAAATCTTAATCAAGCTATTCTATGCCTTTCTGGATCTATGGATTTAATTCTTGATGATGGTAACTCAAAGGAAATAATAAATGTTTCTTCAACAGACCAATTAATACTAATAAATAAAATGATATGGCATGAATTAACAAATTTTTCTCAAGATTCTATCTTGGCAGTATTTGCAAGCGACTATTTTGACGAAAAAGACTATATAAGAAATTATGATGAATTTATAAAAATGGTAAATAAAAGTGAAAAAAATTGAATTTCTTAATTTAAAACCAAATGCCTTACTTGAAAAAAAACTTATTTCTTCGGCGCAGAGGGTAATAAAATCAGGATATTTTATTTTAGGACCTGAACTTTTTAACTTCGAAAGAAAATTTTCTTCTTTTGTGGGATCAAGATTTTCTATAGGAGTTGGAAGCGGTCTAGATGCTTTATATTTTTGTCTTAAATGCTTAAATTTAAAAAAGGACGATGAGGTTATAGTCCCATCAAACACCTATATTGCAACTTGGATCGCGATATCTAAATCAGGAGCTAAAATTGTACCAGTTGAACCTAATATTTTATCCTACAATATTGAGGCAGAACAAATTGAAAAAAAAATAACAAAAAAAACAAAGGCTATAATTATTGTTCACTTATATGGAATGCCAGTTGATTTCAAGCCTATAAAATCACTTTGTAAAAAAAATAAAATAATTTTAATTGAAGATGCTGCTCAAGGCCACGGTGCCATCAAAGATGGAGTAAAAGTAGGCAATATGTCTGATTTCGGCGCTTTTAGTTTTTATCCTACAAAAAATCTTGGTGCTTTAGGAGATTCTGGAGCAATAACTTTGAATAATAAAACTTTCTATAACAAAATTAAATCTCTTAGAAATTATGGGTCTCAAAAAAAATATCACAATAATTTAATAGGTGAAAATTCAAGACTTGATGAAATTCAAGCATCTTTTTTATCTGCTAAATTAAAAGAACTTAACAAAAATATTTCCAGAAGGAGAGTTTTAGCAAAAAGGTATATTGAAAATCTCTCAGGAAATGAAAAAATTATCTTGCCTCAAAATAGAATCAATGAATCTTCTTGGCATTTATTTACTATAAGGGTTAGATCTAGAAATAGTTTTATAAAGCATTTGGATAAAAATAATATCGGACACTTAATTCATTATCCTATCCCTCCCCATTTGCAAAAAGCTTATAAGCATCTTGGTTTTAAAAAAGGAGATTATCCAATTTCAGAAAAAATACATAAAGAGATAATAAGCATACCTCTCCGTCCTGATCTTAAAGAAAATGAAGTGGATTATATTTCAGAAAAAATTTTAAACTATTAAGAAAATGATAAAAATTGCAATTGTAGGATTAGGAAGAGTATTTTTTTGTTACGAAGAATTTTTTAAAACAAATAAATACTCAGAATACTCAGTAAAAGTTGTTTGTGACATAGACAAGGATAAAGCTAATGCTGCTTCTAATAGCTTATCTTGTGAAAAGACTAAAAATTTTCAAGATGTTTTAGACAGAAAAGATATAGATTTAGTAATAGTTTTGACAGAATCGGGAAACCATTACTTACATTCAAAGCAAGTTTTAGAATCTAAGAAACACCTGATTGTTGAAAAACCAGTTTCCTTTGTGCCCGAAGAAGTTCTTGAATTGCAGGAAATAGCAGAAACAAATAACCTCCAATATTCTGTTATTCATCAAAATAGATTTAACCCTTCTATAGTGGCTTTAAAAAAAGCTATGGATTCAAATAGATTCAAAAGACTTATACTTTCTTCAATCAACCTAAAATGGTCTAGATTTCAGGAGTATTATGAAGATGGATGGCATGGAACTTGGAGAATGGATGGTGGAGTAGTAAGCCAACAAGCAATACACCACATAGATGCTTTACAATGGATATGCGGCCCAATAAGAAGACTTGTATCAAAACAAAACAATGCCATCAACTTACTTGAGGCAGAGGATACTTCTATTGTTTTGTTAGAATTTTTAGATGGATCTTTAGGTACGATTGAGGCTACTACTGCATCTAGAGTTGGTGATATAGAAGCCTCAATTTCCATATTAGGCGAGGGGGGGCATGCAGAAATTGGCGGAATAGCTCTAAATAAAATTCTTAAATGGAATTTTAGAGATACAAAAAAAGAAGATAAAAATATAATGGAGATTTATTCAGAAGAAGTTTCTTCTGGATATGGAAACTCACATCCAAGAATCTTAAAAGAAATTTTGAATAATCTATATAATGGAAAAATTAATACGCCAGTAAGTGGATTAGATGCTATTGAGTCTATAAAAATAGTTCAAGCTATCTATGCTAGCGAAGAAAAGAAAGCTTGGGTTGATCTAATCGATAACCCGACATCCTCAAAATTAGGGATTTAAAATGGTAGAAAATAAATTTCCTGGTAAAGATGTATCAGACGAAGATTTAGAAACAAAATTTCCTCTTGTTGCTAAACAAAACCAAGATCATAGAAGTTCTTTTGATATTTGTGGAGTAACTTTTGGGGAGGATCTTATCCCAATATTTGCTGGCCCTAATACAGTTGAAAATGAAGAGATGATTGTTGAAACTGCTATAGCAGTAAAATCCTCAGGAGCACATTTCTTAAGAGGTGGGGCATATAAGCCTCTAACATTTCCTTACAGAGGCCCAAAGTTTTTTGAGTTAAGAGAAGAAGGTTTAAGTCTTTTAAAGATTGCTAAAGAAGAGGCAAATATACCGATAATCACTGAGGTTATGCATGTTGATAAAATCGAAGAAGTTGCTGACGTTGCAGATATTATGCAGATTGGTACCAGAAATATGCAGAATTATCCTTTATTGGAAGAAGTAGCAAAATGCGGAAAACCTATTATGTTGAAAAGACATTTTGGTTGTTCTTTACGAGATTGGCTAGGGGCGGCAGAATACATTTTATATAATGGCAATAGTAATTTAATTCTGTGCGAAAGGGGAGTAAGTGTTCCTCACACACATAAATCTACTTCGCGATTTCTTTTAGATCTTCAAGTAGTTCCTGCTGCAAAAGAATTAACACACCTGCCAATTGTAACCGATCCTTCTCATGCTACTTTTTGGAGAAATTGGGTTAAACCAATGTCATTAGCATCTATAGCCTGTGGTGCAGATGGAATAATGCTAGAAGTTCATCCAGATCCAGAAAATGCCGCAGTCGACCCTTTGCAACCAATAGATTTTGAGTCTTTTGATAAGTTAATGAAATCTATGCAAAAGCTTGCTCTATCTGTAGAAAGAAGAATCAAATAATCTATGGAAATTAAGAAATTTAAAGATTTATCAAAGATTTTAGAAAATAAAATTCCAAAATCTGTTTTAAAGCGTGATTTTTTTACATCAATTATAGGTGCAAGTCCTTCTAAAGGAGCTAGATCTCCAATCTTATGGAATTCTTGCTATAAGAAATTTAATTTGAATGCTGAAATGATACCCATGGATGTTAGTCTAAAAAATTTACCTAAATTGATGTCTTTATTAAAAGATATAGACTCCTTCCAAGGAGGGTCGTGTACTGTCCCTCATAAAGAAAAAATCTTGAAGTACATAGATTTTCCAGATGAGAAAGTAAAAATATGTGGAGCTACAAATTGCTTCTATAAAGAGAATTCTAAATTTTCAGCTTCAAACACTGATGGAGATGGAGCAATATTAGCTCTTTCGGAATTATTCCTAAAGAAGAGCTTAAAAAATCTAAATTTTTTGATAATAGGATTTGGCGGCGCGGGAAAAGCTATATCTGCATCAACTGCTCTTCAATTAAGTAAAGGTCAAATTTTTCTCTCCAACAGAACCAGTCTTATTGAAGATGACACATTTAGACAACTTAAAAGATTATCTAATGTAAAAAAAATTACTTTTCCCCCAGATATCCAGTCTTTGCGTAAAGCAGATGTTATTATTAACGCAACTTCAATAGGTTTTAAAGAAAGTAAAGATTTACTCTGTTTTAATCCAATTTCTGTTACAACAATAAATAAATCTCTAGAAGAAAGTATCAAAGATAATTTAGAAGCATCTTTGCATAAGCTTAAAAGCTTAAATTCAAAAAAGATTTTTTTTGATGCTATTTATCAGCCATCAAAGACATTTTTTCTGCTTTCAGCTGAAGCAAGTGGCCATAAAGTTCTTGGAGGACTAAAGATGAATCTCTATCAAGCTGTTCTAGGGTTTCTCAAGGTAAATGAAAATTTTTTACACAAATCAGTTAATTTTAAATCTATTAAAAAAGTAATGGAATCTACATGAGCAAAGCTAAAGCATCGATAATCATAAGAACAAAAAATGAAGACAGATGGATAAAGTCTTGTTTAGAAAAAGTTTTTACTCAAAGCTATCATTCCTTTGAAGTCATTTTAGTTGACAATGATAGTAAGGATAATACTTTGGAAATCATAAAAGAATTTCCTGTAAAGCTCGTTAAATTCAATGAAGAATTTTTTCCTGGCAAAGCTCTTAATAAAGGCATTGAGGCTTCCAATGGAGAATACATTGTTTGCATTTCTGGACATTGCATACCAAAGGACAATGATTGGTTATCCAAGCTTATCAGTAATTTTTCTGATGATAAGGTTGCCGGGGTATATGGCAGACAAGAACCTCTTCCTTATTCTTCAGATTTAAATAAAAGAGATCTTTGGACTGTATTTGGATTGGACAAGAAAATACAGCTAAAAGATACTTTTTTTCATAATGCAAATAGTGTCTTAAGAAGAGAGTTATGGGAAAAATTTAAGTTTGATGAAGAAATAACAAATATTGAAGATAGAATTTGGGGAAAAAAAGTAATAAATGAAGGTTATAAAATAATTTATGAACCAGAGGCAAGCGTCTATCACTGGCACGGTATTCATCAAGATAGTAATAAAGAAAGATTGAAAAATGTTGTAAAAATTGTTGAAGAATTAGATTTGATAAATGATAAGGTACCTATCAGTCGTAATGGTAGAGACGTCTTAGCTATAATTCCATTTAAAGGAAAAGACATAGAAGTAGATGGCTTTTCATTTTTAAAAAAAACTATAGAGGACGCAGTTTCCTCACAAAAAGTTTCTGAAATAGTCGTAAATTGTGATGATAAAGAAACCTCAGAAAAAGCATTAAAATTCGGAGCACATCATGTCTTAGTCAGAACCAATGACTCTAATGACTCTCTTCTTGGAATTAATACAATATTAAAAGAATCCCTGAACTATGTGGATCCTTTGAGAGAAAAGTTCAATAGAATTATTTTTCTTTCTTCTACTTATCCTTATAGAGAAAATTCTCTTTTAGATAATATTTTAAGTGAGTTTGATTCTGGAAGTTATGACACTTTGATACCCGCAATAAAAGAATACTCGAGTATATTGAAAGAAAATGAAGGTAATTATAAGTTTTTAGATGATGGATTTATGCCAAAAAAACATAAGCAACCCCTTTTTTTGGCAAAACATGGCTTAGGACTTGTAACGAAATCAGAATTTATTTCTGAAGAAAAAGTTGTGGGAATTAAAGTAAATATTTTTGAGCTAGCAGAAACAAAACAAGCTGAAGAGATAAAAGATATAGAAAATTTTAAGTTTTAATTAAATTTATGAATAATTTAATACTCATTCCTGCAAGAGGTGGTTCATCTAGAGTGAAGAAAAAGAATATGAAGCTCTTAAATAATATTCCTTTAATAGGTCATTCCATAAAAGCTGCTCTCAAAGTTAAAGGCTGCAGGGTATTAGTCTCCAGTGATAATCAAGAAATAATCTCTTATTCAAAAAAACAAGGTGCTGAAGCTCCCTTTAAAAGACCAGAAAGTCTTTCTCAAGATGATTCCTCTTCAATCGGAGTAATTATGCATTCAATAGATTGGTTAAAGGAAAATGAAAATTATGAACCTGAGCTGATAATTTTTAAACCTCCAACAAATCCTTTGATCTCTTCAGACTCGATAAACAAAATGATTGAGATAATAAAAAATAGTGATTCTTTGTCCTCTATAGTTTCCATAACCGAGCCTGTATCTCATCCTTTTAAAAGTGTTTCTTTGAATGAAGAAGGGTATTTAAATAACGCTATAGTTTCGATAAATAAAAAAAATATTAATGACTTCGAGATGAGTCAGGAATGGCCTGAATGCTATGAAGGTTCTCCTGCTTGCAGAATATCTAGATTGGACTATTTTAAGAATATAGATTTAAACACAAAAATTCCCCCAAAGACCTATAATGTCAATAGTGCTAAAGGCTTTATAATTTCTAATGATGAAGCTATTGACATAGATGAAGAAAGAGATTTTGAGCGTGCTCAAAAAATATTTAATGGTTCATGAAATCAAAAGACTACATAGATAATTTCTATAAAGATTTTGAAGGCCTTGAAATTAATGGCTCTTCAGATTGTGAAAGTTTCTTTGACAAGATTCAAGAATGTTTGACTCTATGTCAGTCAAAGGGGAAAAAATTGATGTTTATTGGTAATGGAGCTTCAGCGTCTATGTCTAGTCATTACACCCTAGATTTTTGGAAGAATGGCAAAATTAGAGCAATTAATTTTAATGATCATGCATCCTTGACTGCAATTGGAAATGATATTGATTATGAAAGTGTATTTAGTTTCCCAACTGAGAAATTTGGAGATAAAGGAGATATCTTGATTTCTATAAGTTCTTCAGGAAATTCTCCAAATATTCTTAAAGCTGTAAAGCAGGCGAAAGAAATGGGTATAACAAATATAACTTTATCTGGAATGAAGCCAGATAATAAACTGAGAAACTTAGGCGATTTCAATATTTATTTTCCAGGAAAAAGTTATGGTTTTGTTGAGTCTGGCCACCATCTCTTAATCCATCAGATTCTTGATTGCTTTATCAAAAGACAGTCTAAAAATGGCTGAAATCTTAACTCTCAATAACTTATATAAAAAAGTTAATTCACTCAAGGCTAAAGGTAAGATAGTTTGTCATTGCCATGGCTGTTTTGATTTAGTTCATTATGGACACTTAAAATATTTTGAAGCTTCTAAATCATTTGGAGATGTTCTTATCGTTACCATTACTCCAGATAAATTTATAAAAAAAGGTCCAGGAAGACCTGTTTTTGATGAGAAAAAAAGACTTAAATTCTTATCAGAATTAAAAATAATCGATTATGTGGCTTTGAATAATAAGGCAGATGCAGTTGAACTATTAAAAATATTAAAACCTAACTTTACATTTAGAGGAAAAGAATATGGAGATTATAAAAAAGATCTTACTGGAAAAATTCTCCTTGAAAAAAATGCTATTGAATCTTCAGGTGGAGTACTAAAAATTATTGATGAGGAAACCTTCAGCTCAACGAATTTAATAAATCAAGGAAATATTGACTTTTTGTCACCTGAGCAATCTGATTTTATTTCTTTGATTAGGAGAAAAAAAATACCAGAAAAGACGCTAACCTTTTTAGACTCTATTCAAAATAAAAAAATTCTCAATATAGGAGAAATTATCATAGATGAATATGTTTATACTTCAGTGAGGGGAACAGTTACAAAGCATCCAATCATTTCGGCATCCTTTATCGACGAAATAAAAATGGCTGGAGGAGTTTTAGCAACTTCAAGACATTTAAATTCAATGATAAAGAACCCTGAATTTATTAGTACATATGGGAACGAAAATATTGAATATTTAAAATTTATAAAAAAATCTATAGCTTCCTCGATTAAACCATTCATGTTTAAAAATAATGGAGATTATACTGTTGTAAAAAGAAGATTTATTTCTTCTTCTGGCTATCCAAATCCGTTATCTGATAGCTTGAATGAAACATCAGAAAGAAACTCAGAAAACAGGTTATTTGAGATTGGGTATATTCCCAGAGGACTTATTGAAAACAAAACTGAGGAAAAAATATTAAATTTTCTTAAGAAAAAAATAAAGACATATGATTTAGTAATCGTCTCAGATTTTGGTCATGGTTTAATGACAAAAAAAATCATCAAAGAAGTTCAAAAATCAAGAAAACTTGCAATCAACACGCAGACAAATTCAACTAACTTTGGATTTAATCTATTAGGGAAATATTCTAAATCAAACTTTCTATGTATAGACGAATTAGAAGCAAGGCTTTATATGATAGATAAAAACTCTTCAATAAATGGGTTAGGTAAAAAAATAATGAAAAAATTTAATAAATCTGAACTCATGATTACTCGAGGTAAATTTGGTTTGGTATATTTTAAGGATAACAAGATTTTTAAAGCTCCTGGATTAGCAACTAGAGTTGTAGATCCCATTGGGGCAGGAGATGCCCTTTATACAGGAGCAGCCTTAGCATCGTCTTTTCAAAAAGATCCTTTAGTTACAGTATTATTATCTTCAATAATGGGTATGTTAGGGACATCTATTGAAGGAAATGAAAGAGGAATCTCTCGAAATGAAATCATCAGATCTATTAAAGGATTAATATAAAAAAATAATGACTGAATTATTCATTCATCCTTTGTCAGACGTAAAAACAAAAAAAATTGGCAAAGGCACTAAAATTTGGCAATTCTGCGTTATTTTGGAAGATGCTTTAATTGGAGAAAATTGTAATATTTGTTCACATTGCTTTATAGAAAATGATGTTCAAATTGGTTCAAAAGTGACTATTAAAAATGGAGTTTTTATTTGGGACAATATAAAAATAGAAGATGATGTTTTTATTGGACCTAATGTTACCTTTTCAAATGATAAATATCCGACTTCTCAAAGAATAGGAAAGAGAGAGGTGAGTTATCTTAAAACTACAGTTAAAAAAGGCGCTTCTATTGGCTCTGGCGCTGTTATTCTTCCCGGAATCACTATTCATGAAGGCGCACAAATTGGTGCTGGAGCAGTAGTAACTAAAGATGTTGAGAAAGACAAAATAGTTGTTGGAAATCCAGCTAAATACATGAAGTGAGTGATGTCTCTTCGTGAGAACAAACAAGAAAATAAAACTAAAAAATTATAAAATAAGTAAATATGATTTCTTTAAAATTTGAAGAAAAAA
>CESW01087681.1_pt1 | contig 15434 bp, 12 predicted proteins | sample 531171 | NCBI WGS metagenome assembly CESW01 (sample SAMEA2621859, study PRJEB7988) | marine metagenome | biome: marine biome (ENVO:00000447); feature: surface water layer (ENVO:00002042); material: "saline water (ENVO:00002010), including plankton (ENVO:xxxxxxxx)" | depth 5 m
TCGCCCCATTGGGGCGGGCAAGAGATTCGTATCTTTGAGGAAATGAAATGGTTTCGTGAGCAAGGTCATGAAATGATCCTCGTCGCCCCCGACAACGGCACTCTATACAAACGATGCAAAGAGATAGGCTTTAAAGTTATTTCAATCTATTTTACAAAACCAAAAACATTCCTGAATATTTTCAGGATGATGCAGATAATTCTGAGTGAGAACCCAGATGTCGTAGCAACCCATAGCAGTACTGATAGTTGGGCGGGACTTATTGCTGCCAAAACAGTTAACACCCGCAAGCGCGTACGCTACAGGCATGTGAGCGCTGAAGTAAAAAAGAACATTCTTAACCGATGGCAATATAAATCCCTTGCAAACCTCATCTTTACCACGGGTGAATGTATAAGAATGCCTCTTATTGAAGCATTTAGACTAGACCAGGAAAAGGCATATGTCATCCCAACACCAATCACCCCTGTTAAAAACTTACCAAGAAAGGAAGATGCAGTACGAAAACTCCAAGAAGAGCTTAACTTAGGCAAGGAAGCTCGTTTCATTGGTCAAGTTTCGGTGTTGAGGAGTTGGAAAGGTCATTTATTACTCATTGAAGCATTTGAAAATCTTTACGATTTCACTGAACTCCATCTTATTCTAGTAGGTGAGGGAGCAATGAGGGCTATTATTGAGGAAAGAATATCCTCGAGTCCGCTTAAGAATAGAATTCATCTACTAGGTCATCGTGAAGAGTCGATGAAAGTAATGAAAGCATTTGATGTTATCATACTTTCTAGTCTAAAAAATGAAGGTATTCCCCAATGTATTTTACAAGCTATGTATTGTGGGGTGCCCGTAGTCGCTAACAAAGTCGGCGGTATTCCTGAAGTAATAAATAGCAGTACAGGTTTCCTTGTGAATAATTTAGATTACAATGAACTCTCTTTTGGGATATCTAAAACTTACGGAGATAAAAATTTTCAATCCATTCTTGCAAATAATGCGAAAGATTTTGTCTTAGAAAACTTTACTTGGGAAATTTTGGGGCTTAAGACCTATATGATTTTTACAGATCAACATTAATTGTAACTAAATAACCTTTTTCGAAATGATTATATAGTAAGTTTACTTAATAATTGTTATTCTAATATACAGTACTAATGTAAATCATATATGGGTAAATTGCTTAAAAGATTGCTTGATTTGGATAATTACTTTCCAACGAGGTCCACCCATTTATCAGAAATAAAATCTTTAATTAGCAAATTACATCCTGTGGACTGTGGAATCCCTTTGATTAGAGTCGGTCCAAGTAATGATGGTGGTTACTTGCTTCCAGACGATTTGGGTCTCATAAATTCATGTTTTTCACCTGGTGTATGTAAAGAGTCTAGATTTGAAATGGAATGTGCAGAACTAGGTATACCGGTATTCATGGCCGACCACTCAGTAAATATCCCTTCACTAAGTCACGAAAAATTCCATTTTACGAAAAAGTATATTGGGGCCATAAGTAATGATAAGTTTATGACTATAAATGAATGGATTTATCGGTATTCCAAACCCAGAGACGACATTTTAATTCAAATGGATATTGAAGGCTTTGAGTATGAGGTTTTGCTATCAATGGATCAAAATATTCTTTCAAATTGTAGAGTATTGCTTATTGAGTTTCATAACCTCGATCAACTATGGAACCGTATATTTTTTAAAATTATATCTGCAGTATTCGAAAAAATCCTGCAGTCACACAGTGTGGTTCACATTCATCCCAATAATTGCTGTAGTGTGGATTTACATAAAGGTATAGAAATACCTAGTGTAATGGAATTTACATTTTACAATAAAAAACTCTTTACAGAAAAACACAAAAAAGTTGAATTACCTCACAAGCTTGATCAAGATAATGTAACAAACAAACCATCTATTAAATTATCCAGCGATTGGTTCAGTTAATTCAAGCTTAATAATTTATCAATATGATCGATAGTTTCCTTTTGCGATTGTATCCAATTACGATTCTTTTGGATTTCACAATCAACATATAACCTTGACATTTTATTATTAGTAAATGTTCCGAGGTTTCGAAAACTAATAGCCCAATCACGGGAATATTTATAATTCATATTTAAATCTAAAATTGTAAATATTGAATTGGTGGCAAAAAGAGCACCCAAGAATGCTTGGCCTTGTGGTCCGAAAACATACTTTGCGCTTTGAAACAACCCAATTTGTTCAGGAAGCGAATAGTTTTCCAAAAATACCCGTTTTACATCCATTTTCATTCTTTTTGATATTATAGATATAATTTCTTCTTCATTAATGATCTTTCTGTTGGGTGCATTATCTCTGCTTAGGAAAATTATTTTGTAACCTTCAAGTTTTTGTTTACCAGCTGACTTAAGAAAAATTTTTTTTAAATCCTGATAATATTCACATGGTACTAAAGAATCAGAACCATGGAAATTTGGCACATAAATTAATTCATCGCACTGTAGTGTACCATATTGAGTTTCAATAAATCTTTCTTTTGAAAAACCAAGTGCTTCAAAGTAAATAGACTGCCAATTTAATTGTCCTTTAGAAATTATTATCTTTATATTTGGATTTCCTAAAAGGAAATCTCTGAAAACCATTAACCTGGGTAAAAACTGAGTAACAAAATGACCATGGTTCTCATAGTTTTTACCACTCAGATGAAAACATTTTCCTTCAATTCGCTTTCCAACAAAGGGTAGAGGTTTTCTTATTTTTTTCTTATCATAGAATTTAAATTCTGAATTATCTCCAATCATTTTTTTTTCTTGAGTGAAGGTAAAGCCATCTTGTCCAACCACATACGCTTTTTTCAAATGATACACGCAGAGGCTAGGGTAAGTAACGCTAAAAGTATCATTTGCATAACCTAGTTCTGATTCAAAATTATTTGAGTAGTTTCTTTTATGCGCTTGCTTTATGAGCTTAAATCCCAAAATAGTGCTTCCGATAACTATGTCGCATGTCATATACTTGGATAAAAAGTTATGTAGAAACCTATTTATTTCCATGATTTCGGTTTTATAACAATATTATACACTAGTAAAATGGGGGGGATTTTATCGACAGTTTTTCAACATATTTAGTAATTGGGATGCATAAGTCTGGGACTACAATGATTGCACGAATTCTTGGGGCATCTGGGGTAAATATGGGTTGCAACACGGATCTTAAGTATGACTCTAAAGGAGGGCAATATGAATGTGTTGATACACAGGAGGTGAACATGCACATTCTAGGTTGCAGTCAAAAAACTTTCAGCCTTGATGTGTACCTACCAAAACATCTTGTTGATTTAGAAGATGGTGATATTGAAAAAATCAAGTCAATTATTAAACATTTTAACGAAAAAAATTGTTCCAATTGGGGTTTTAAAGACCCCAGGACATGTTTAATCTGGGACTCTTGGACTAAATATGCACGAAACAGTCGTATTGTAGCTATCTGGAGGGATCCTCGAGAAGTGATGAATCATTATATCCCAATAAAACCATTTTATAGGCAATCTCCTTTTCGCTTGTCGCGAGCATTTAAAGTCCTGAGAGCTTGGTTCTATCATAATTCATGCGTACTTAAAGCAATTGGTATGCACACTGATTCGATATTATTTGAGTATTCTTCCTTTGTGAATCAAGATAAACCTATAAGAAATTTAGAAAAGTTCCTCAATTTTAAAGTCAATGACCGTCGAATAAATAAGATGTATCGAAGTAAAAGTAGAGATACTTTCTTATTTAAATTAGCTTCTTTGATTTGTAGATTCAAGGGATTGAATATCAAACGGATACAAAATCAATTATTGCTTAATTCAAGCAGGTGAAGCGTTTTGCATTTGTAACAACGAATCTGACCATAGGGGGTGCCCAAACTTGGTTGGCTAATCTATCAGAAATGTTGATTAAAAAAGGGCATGAAGTTCATGTAATCCTTTTTTCTTCAAAAATTGATATTGAGTTAGATAGGGATGTAGAAGTTCATTTTCTATCTTCTGAAAAAAGCTTTTTAGGAGTTCGTTCAAAAAAAATCCTTGCTTCTTTCTGGCTGACTTATTTGTTTCGCCGCTTTGGCCCGTTTGATCTTACCATCTCGACCCTTCCCTTTGCTGATCAAATCACTTCTCGGGCCAAAATAGGAAATGTTTATTATCGGATCGCCAATACTCTTTCACAAGAAATTACGGACCTCGGTATTTCTAAAGGAAAAAGGAGGCACAAACGTTATGCAAGGCTTTACCATGACAAAAATGTTATTTCAGTCTCTAATGGCGTAAAGGAAGACCTGGTGGAAAACTTTAATTTGAAAATAAAGGATATAACTACGATCTATAACCCGATTGATCAAAAAAAAATCATAAGATTATCAAATTCGTACTTACCCAAATACAACGAACCTTATATTATTCATTCGGGACGCTTTTCTCCGCAGAAAAGACACGATGTTTTGCTTGATGCTTTTGTATGCTATCTATCGAAGACTGATGACAATAATCCGAAGAAATTAATTTTGTTAAGTGAAAAGTCGGATAAGCTAGACGCTATGATTAAAGACCGGGGTTTATCGAAATTTGTATTAAATATTGGTTTTCAATCTAATCCCTTCCCGTGGTATCGACATGCGTCCTGCTTAGTCCTTTCCTCTGACAGAGAAGGCATGCCTAATGTATTGTTGGAGTCTTTGACATTAGGAACTCCTGTCGCATCAACTGATTGCCCATCGGGACCATCTGAACTCTTAAGAAATCATTACCCTAAGAGTCTTTGTCCAGTAGGGCAACCTGTTGCACTAGCAAATTCTATTACAGAGGCTTTACGATCGGATTTTTCAGATGCCGCTGATCTCATATTGAAGCCCTTTCAACCTTCCTCTGTGATCAAAAGAATTCTCAACCTTTGTTAAAAAGAAATTCTAATGTGCGGATTTGTAGGATATTACAATAAAAAGAAATCATACGACCTTTCGATAGCAATGGATAAACTCTGGTCGCGTGGACCCGATGAAGGAGGAGTATGGGACTGCGAGGATGTTTCTTTGGGGCACCGAAGGCTTTCAGTTATTGATCTTGCAAATGGTCGACAACCATTGGTTAGTGAGGACAACAAAATCGCAATTGTTTATAATGGCGAAATATATAATTTCAAGGAGTTGAGAACTCAATTGGAAATTGAGGGAGCAAGATTTAAATCTTTATGCGATACTGAAGTAATATTAGTTGGTTACAAGTATTGGGGGAAAGATATAATAAAGAAACTGGATGGAATTTTTGCCTTTTGTATTTTCGATCACAACAAAAGAACATTTCTTTTAGCTAGGGATCGCTGCGGAGTTAAGCCATTATTTTACAAGGAAAATGATGGTGGCTTTTCATTCGCCTCGACATTATCGGCATTATGCTCGGTACAAAACCATAATGAGCAGATAGATTATAATGCGGTGTATGATTTCTTGGCATTCCAGACTGTCTTATCACCAAGAAGTTTTCTTCGCTCGGTCAAACAATTGGAACCAGCACACTACATGACATTCTCAATTGATGAGAATCGCGTGGAAGTAACTCCTTACTGGCGTATCCCCCAAAACACTTTTAAAGGGAGCTTTAACGAGGCTGTCAGCACAGCTAGTGAGCTAATTGAAGATAGCGTTAAGGCTCAATTGGTCTCTGATGTACCCATTGGTGCTTTCCTTAGTGGTGGTATTGACAGTAGTCTCTTAGTGCACTATGCTGCTAAGCATGTAACTGGAAGGATGGAAACATTCAATATTTCCTTCGAAGGAGATGATTATGATGAGACAAATCACGCAAAAAAGGTATCTCAAAAATATAATACCAATCATCATGTAATTGCATCTCAACAAATTACCTCTGATCTACTTTTAGAATCAATAAGTTGCTTGGATCAACCGCTCGCAGATCCTGCATATCCCATGACTTGGCTTCTTTCGAGAGAAACCAAAAAAACAATCTCAGTAGCGTTAAGTGGTGACGGGGGTGACGAACTTTTTGGGGGTTATGCTAAGTTTAATGATCTTGCCAATCTCCATCAAGATAATGTGTTTAAAAGGATTCTACGATGGTTTTATAGACGAAATTTAATGACAGGAAAAATCTGTAGTCATATGTTTTGCGGAAAAGATCGGGTTTTTTACAAGCGAGTCGAATGTGGTAATTTCCCTGGTAATCGGAAGCATTATGAGGAATTCTTCAACCCTGAAATTTCTAAATTTCTACATGGACAACCAATAGAAAAATGGACATCTCTAGTATCAAAACATGGAGGTTTCAACGATCGAACTGCTATGATGAAAGCAGACCTTTGGACTTATCTGAGTGAGAACTGTATGACAAAAACCGATCGGGCATCCATGTCATGGGGTTTAGAGGCAAGGGTACCGCTGCTGAGCAACAACCTTTTAAATTTTTCCTTATCATTGCCACAAGAGATTCACTTTAATGGGCAAATTGGAAAACAGATTCTTCGGACACTTGCTTCAGAAAATCTTCCTGAAACAGTTTGGAATCGCAAAAAACATGGGTTCTCTGTCCCATTGAAAAATTTACTTAAAAATGAATGGAAATCAATTTGCCATGATATTATTTTATTTGGTGAAAAAAATGTTCCAATATTTAATTACAAAAGTGTAAAGTTATTAAGGATGCAAGTTTTGAGAGGTAAAGGATCGATGAGACTCTTTTACACAATAATTGTCTTTTTGATATGGTGCAGGAAGAACAATTCAATCCTTAAGTTTTAAACCTTTTGTAATTGAAATACCGAATTTTATTTATTGGAATCGATGGAAATCTTGGTTTGAGGATCTGAGTTTAGTTGCGGAGCAAAAACTTCGATACACAGCTTAGTTATCCAAAAGAAGGGGATATCAACAATATCTTCTAGAGTAGGAAAATTCGATTTTTTCAGGTTTTAATCCAGAATGATCAAAATTCACTCTAAAACCTATGTTCCCACTCTGATATTCTTGTTAGAACTTAAGAAATGAGGGTACGAATTTTGATTTAATTTTTACAACGGGAAAATTTATTATATTTTCTTTTTCATCAGAAAAGCCTGTTTTCTTTATTCCAGTAGGATGTGATATAACCGAGATACCTCTTCTTTACAATAATCCAAGAGTAACATGGAGATCTCTTTTATACCGAAAAAGAACCAGAACAGTAAGTGAAATTTTGACTGTTCAAGAAGATTGTATCAGGGTTTCTAAGTTTATTGGAGTTTCGTTTAAAGTTCACCCATTTCTGATTCTTGTCGTCTGTGATTCTATCAGACTGAATCTTTCAAATAGATTAACTTCCGAAATTAAAAGAAATTATTCTCCATTAGGCTATATTTTTCCAACCCAAGTAGTTTTGCATTTAAAGGTAATGAAAAGTTACTTGTAGCTTTTAAAATTTTATTAAAAAAGGAACCTAATCTTAAAATCAAAGCAGTTCTTGGAATGCATGTTCATCAAGTAGAGGAACTTAAGAGATTAGTTTCAGATTTAGGGTAAGAACCAAATGTTGTATTTGTTGATCATCTCACAAATTATGAATTACATTTTTACCTATTTCTTGAAAACTTAATTGTTTTAACCACTTTCGTACAAAGACATCGGTGAACCTAGGAGAGATTTCTATAGCAAGCCTTGCGATGGGTTCTCCTCTCGTTGTTAGTAAAAACACATCATCAACAGAATTTGAGAAGTTTTAAGGAAAAAACTGCCCATTATTTTTCGCCCAAAACGAGGTAGAAATTTACAACTCAATGATAAAGCTAGTCTCCATGCCAAAAGATCAATTTGTAAAACTGAAAGAGAAATCTTTTGCTTGGGCAAAAGCAAACATTCATTGGGAAAGTCATATTGATGAAATGATTAGATGCATGGATGCTGTAATGAGTAAAAAGTAATCTTCAGGCATGCGGTTTCCAAAGAGTCCAATTTAGTTATTTTTTCCTTCCATCAAAAAGTAAATCTAGAGCAAAAAGGACACGAACTTTGTAAGGCAACGATGAGAAAACTCGAACATCTGTGCTACCACCACCAAGTAAGTGACTCGATACTGGGTGAATTTTTCCTTCGGTGAATTTTTTCTTTAACTACACTCTGAGAATTGATTAAGAGTAGGAACGGAGGTGGGAAGGATCTGATTCAAAAGGTTTTCCACACAAAAACTTCCACCTATTTCGTAGCCTGAAGGCATTTGGCCCTGAGCTAATGAGACTTTCCATTTTTTATCAGAACTGGGGAGATTTCTGCAAGGGCTTTTTGGGGGAAACATAAGTGCTCCATGATTTCAGAAAAGACAACTACATCAAACATCTCATCACCAAAAGGTATGTCCTCAGAATCCACATCCGCCCAATCGCTTTCGAAGCCTAGTTTTTTTCGAATTCTAGAAGGGCTTTACGATCCACATCTGTGCCGACTATGTCATTGCCTGAGCAATAATACTGGGTGAGGTTTCTAGACCGTCAAGTGACTTCAAGGATTTTCTGTCCATCCCCAATTAGGCTTAGTAAAGATCAAGCTCGTTGAGGATGATTGGAATCAACTCATTGAAACAAATAGATAAATTTCATTATTGCTCAAAAAAATCCTCAATTTATCCTGCCTGTAAGAATCATCTTTTATTCGCGACTTTCTCAATTTTGTAATTTGCCAACATGACCTTGCCACCCTTAACTCGCTGGAAAAATAGTATTTCAAAACGATTATGCTGGAAAGCTCACTTAAGTGATGCCGTCTCGAATATCCAATCGTCTTTTAAGGAGATTTCAACCCTTGAAGCGATGCTTGCGGTACCCTTGCAATACAGGGGAAAAGGTTACTACAATACTTTGGATTTAAAACAAAATTTTCGGGAAATTCTTGGTTTGGTTCAAGTGCTGGAACAGTATCCATTAAAGCGCATTTGCGAAATCGGAACGAATAAAGGAGGCACTCTTTTTATTTGGTGTCAATTGGCAGCAATAAACGCTAAAATAATCAGTATCGATCTTCCTGGAGGAGCCTTTGGCGGTGGCTATACGAAGCGTAGCATCCCTTTCTTTGAATCCTTTTGCAAAGATAGTCAGGAACTAACTTGTCTGCGGTTGAATTCACATGATTCTGCTACTCGAGATCGCTTGGAAAATGTGCTTGAAGGAGATTTGCTAGATTTTTTATTTATTGACGGCGATCATAGCTACGAGGGGGTAAAGAGTGATTTTACCATATACTCCAAGCTAGTTCGCCCAGGTGGCATAATTGGATTCCACGACATTATTGAGCGTCCCGAGCATCCTTCTATTGAGGTTCATCGTTTTTGGGAAGAACTCAAGAAACACTATCGCCATCATGAATTTATCGATTCGAGCGGTCAGTCCAGAAAGATCGGTATAGGCATCGTCTATGTTAATTGACCAAGTCCACATTTCTTAAAGCAATGAGATCGGGCTCTGATAACTTCCAATTTCATCTGGCTATGTATGCTGGTCGTCTGGGGTTTTCACGGGGCAAGGTGGTTCATTTATCCAGTGCTCCCATCAACTCAAAGGATCTGGCATCCAAAAGCATGCGAATCTTTTTCTGGATAGCCAATGAAACTCCGGGGTCTATGGTGATAATTGACAACGTATTACCTCATTTACGTAATGAAGTCATTCGTTTAGGGCTGAATTGGGAATTTGATCGCGGTTCGGAATTACCAATACAAGAAGTCGATTGGCTGATTTGCTTCAAAGCCACACCGGACCTCTCACAAGTTGCAGGAAGCCCCCGCAGGGTTCTTTTGATATGTGATCAAGCTGAAGTTTTATGGGGGGATGTTCCCATATTTCACGAAGTTGTTGCGACCTCTTCGATTCAATTTGCTTCTCTTTTGGCTTGGAATAGTGGCACCACCTATTTCATTAGCGAATCCGAACCGAAATCGCATCTCGATTTCGGTCAGGAGGTTTTAGAGAGGCATGCGGGAACAAAAAGCGAAGTACTTCTTTGGCATGGTGGTACCCATAGCCTGAAGTCACTTTTTGAGCTGAAGCCAGTTTTGATAAAGTGGGCGGAAACGCATCGAGCTTGCCTGCATATCGTTTGCGGTCGAAATAAGCCGAAATACGAGCGTTGGGGGAAACTTGAAGTAAGCTACTTTCCTTGGTCCGAAAATCAATTGAAGGCAAGTGCCAGTATGGCTCGCTTGGCCATCATACCAGCTATTAGTCGGCTTAAGCACAGTTGGCTAAAACCTCCTTCCCGAGTTCGCTGCTGCTATGCCTTGGGCGTACCCGCGATTGGAGATAGACGAGTTCCCTCCGTGGTGTCCTTTTGCCGTCCTTTTGGAGGCCCCATGGCATCCGGTTCCAAGGATTGGTTTTTTGAGTTGCGGCGGTTGTGGGCTGACTCCACCGAGCGCAATCGTGTCGCTCTGGCTGGTCATCGAGAAGTTCGTGCTAATCACTCCACTGACTTAACGGCACGAAAGTGGATCCGTTATCTTGCAAAAAAAACCTCGGCTGAATAATTACCAAATAAGTTGCATGAACCCTTTTGATCGGAGATATTAAACACAGTTCTACAAGAAACCAATTTAATGTATGCTGAACGAAGCGAGAGTCGATTTTCACCACACAGATGAATCCTGTCTAAAAAACTGATTTGCCTGGCTAACTCGTTAAGTAAAATCGCGGACAGACTCGACCAAAAAGGCTCTCGAGCGGCTCGCCGGTTACGCATTACATTGCATCAGTACAATGTATTTAAACGGTGGCGAAAACTCGGTGAGATCAAAAACATCATTGACATAGGAGCCAACCGCGTAGAAAAGGTCAGCGTTTTTGCAAGATGCTTCCCTCGGGCAAGGATTCTCGTATTTAAACGCTTGAGCTAGCCAACCCCTCTCGCTCAGATGAAGAAGGAATTGCCTCAACTAACAGTGCATCAAGTTGCATTGGGAAATCATTCCGGTGAGATGGAGATGTTTCAAAACGACTACGCTCCTTCGAACGGAGTTTTACCAATTTTGGATAGGCAAGTCATCATCCTAATCATGCTGACAAAAGTTTCGATAACCGGATGACTTTTCTTCAAATAAATCAATACCATCCATGACTTGTTTATTTGATGACTTTTTTTGTAACCAACCATTACCGGAGGGTACATCCAAGACAGTTTTGAATGTTTTTCTTTGTAAGAATTTTGCAACAGTATTTTTGGAGGAAGCTTGCATTAGCTAAATAATTTGGCGTAAATTCCCGAATATTCGACTGCTACATTCGCCCATTTCCTTTCATAGGCAACATTAATAGGAGCTTTAAGTAATCGCTTAGCTTCAGCGACCCATTGAGCGAGCCCACAATTCTCTGGCATTGAAATTCCATGAGTAGGTTCCAGAATTTCAGAGGCACCACACTCGGAGGAACAAAGCACAGGAACCTGCATAAACAAAGCCTCGCTGACGACCATTCCAAAAGCCTCAAATTTTGCTGGATGAATAAGAAGGTCAATAGATTCGTAGAAAGACTCTCTTTCCCGAATGAAACCCATTACCTCTACATCTGAATCATTCTCTTTAAACAAGTGAGAAATGGATACACTTTCCACTCCGGCAATCCTGAGTTTCAAATTTGGTATATCTTCTTTTAAAGCTCTCCAGATTGAGATAACTTTAGTCAAACCTTTTCTTTCCCATTCCTTTCCAATGAATCCTATAGTGCTCATACCATTTTGATTTATAAGTTTTGCAGAAGGTTCTGGCTTGCTCAGGTTAACACCGGGGTGAATCGCTGAACAAATGATGGGGTCAGAGATTGAGTACTTTTCTTTAATAAAGGTGCCCAACAAATTACTCACGGGAACCACAGCTTTGACTTGGGGGCCAAATAATTCTCTTCTCTCCAGTTTTTCATAAAAGAAATTTCGTGGACTGAGCCATTTAGACATCCGTGATTTACCAAGCTTATAGGGTGTAGTGTGAAAAGTGGTAATATTATGTAGGCATTGCCTTTCATGACTATGAATTAGCCTAGAACCATTTAGATTGGCACTCAACCAATGATTCACCTTATTTGAGAATCTGTAATGGGATATCCAGTGAGGTTTTCGAAGAGTTCCAAATTCGTGAATTCTAACATCTGCTGAAGATGGCACAGAAGACTTCTCACAAAGCACGACCACTTGAATTCCAAGTTTTGGAAGTTCTTTCGCAAGTTGATATACATATTCCTCCATCCCTCCAAAAGGACCATACCTCTTAACAATCTGAACTACTTGCATGATGGCTTTGGTTGAAATTTAAAACAATTGAGACATCCATTTTTTCATTACCTACACCAACCTTTATACGATGAATCAAAGGTATTTTGATATTCCGGCAATTGAGGTTCTTAGAAAAATAAAGATTTAATGTACTCTTGAGTCTATTTGTTAAGCTTGGGAAAAGTTTCATATTCCTTTTGGATAGTTGAAAAAACTTGATCTGGACTTAATTTATCAATTTCTGATGATTTTGGAGAATTTATTGGTATACACATTGCGTTAAAAAACGGTTTCGTTATATTAGCATTTGTAGGTCCGAAGAGTACAACTGCAGGCGTGCCAACCATATTAGCCAAGTGCATAGATCCAGTGTCGTTCCCAATTACAAGTGAGCAAGATGCTAGTTCTTCAGTAAGTTGAGAAAGGTTTGTGGAACCTGCTCTGTCAAAAACTTGGCTAGTGGAGCATTGTGACGATATATATGCTGTGATTTCATTGTCATCCTTAGTTCCAAAAAGGTGAAAGGTAATAGCTTCATTAAATGCAGAAAATTTCTGAATCAAGGATATCCAATTCTCTACAGGCCATCTCTTCTCCGGTGTATTGGATGACCCTGGTACCATGCCAACTTTGTTAAACTTTCTATTATTTTTTGGCAGGCAAAAGGGGTCCCTTGAAACTTTTTCACGCAACCCAAAAAAATTTGCCATTTTTTCTAATAACTCAGTTTGGTGCAAATTGCCGAAGTCAATTCCATCAATTTGTGAAGGTTTAAAACGATGGGTAAGGAAAGGTCTTATTTTATCCTTTTTTTCCATCCCAAACCTCTGTGTGGATCCCGAAAGAAAAGCTTCCAGGTCACCACGTAAGGAATTGGTGAGGAGTAAATAATTTTCGGGTTTTACGGGAAGCAATTTTTTAAATTTGAAATAATAAAGGATCGAGTGTTCTGGTAATGAAATATAATCCTCACCCATAGAAAACTTTTTAAGCAAGGGTATAAATTGACTCTCGCAAACTAAGGTAAATTTGACATCCGGGCGACCTTTACGAATGGCTTTAAGAACAGGTACTGCCATGATTACATCACCTAACCAGTTTGGCATCCTAACAAAAAAATGCGTCTTTCTAGCAATTTTCTTTTTGGATATGAGATGCTTGCGTTTTACAATCATTCGATATCTTGATTCAACTCGAGAGTGAATTTTCCATTTACCATGACACCAAAGCCACTCTGGGAATCCATCGGCATGACTGCGAATTGTTTCCTCCAATTTTAGATGAGCATCCGCAGCACAACCCCCATGAATTTGGTTCGAAAGGGAAGATAGTAATAATTTCGTTTTGAAAAATCCAATTCTTCGAGGAAGAACAAAGACTGGTGAAGCTTTGGTTGCTTTTTGCAGACTATTAGGAAGTGGGGTATAGGAGACTAATCTCCCGAGGAAAAGATCTAGAACACCTCTATCTCCAGCATTTTGATCGAATAAAAGCACCAACCAATTTCCATCTTTGAGAAAAGTTTTTGCCTTTAAAAGCCCTTCTTTTCTAGAGAATGTTTTCACCCCGCTAGATGTTCTTGATCTATCGATCCATTTATCTATTTCATGATTTTTGTTAGGTCTGAAAATTGCCCCTAATTTTCTCTTCTTCTGTGGACGAAAGTAGGGTGAAATGGCAAGAACTTCAAACAAGGCAACATGAGGAAGCAAAAATAAAACTCCCTTTGGAGAATCTCTCAATTCGTTTAATTTTCTTTCGACTGATTGATCAATTAAAACGGATTTTTTCTTTCTATCTCTCGACATAAATGGATAAATCAAGGAAAAAAAACCCATTTCTAAAGTCCGAGCCATTGAAATCAAGGCGGTTTTTTTAATTTTGTGGCTATCCCAATCAGGAAATGCATGCTTCAAATTTGATAATAATATTCTCTTCCTGTTGGAAGGAAATAAAAGAAATAAGCGAGCTAATATTAAGACTAGCTTTTCGAGTATTGCTTCGTTGCAAAGAGAAAGCGAAAATCCAATAATTTGAATTAAAATAACCACCGACTTTTTTCTTAGGTCAATGATCAATTCCATGCAACAGATTTAAGTGATGAAAATTCTAATCATCAAGCCATCTTCTCTCGGTGACATCATTCATGCCATGAGAGTGATCGCACAATTAAAGCATTTAAAATCGGAAGTTGAAATTCATTGGGTAATAAAAATAGGACTAGAAGGTATAATCGAGGCAAGTGATTTAGTGAAAAAAGTTTATCCTTTTAAGAGAGGAGCAGGTTTATTTGAATTTGTGAGGCTCATCAGGGAAATAAGGCAGGAAAAATTCGACTTTATTTTTGACATGCAAGGCTTACTTAGAAGTGCAATTATAACTTTTGGTGCAAAAGGGAGTTATAAAGTAGGTCGTGCAGATGGAAGAGAAGGATCAGTTTTTTTTTATAAATCAATCGGAGAAAAGTCTGGGAAAAAGAAAATCCATGCAATCGAAAGACTTTTACCTTTTTTAAAAGAAGTTGGTATTGAAAATTACGACCGGTCACTTCCTTTGACTTTTCCATCTTCAAAAGAAGTCGATCTTAAAAATCTAGGAATAAATAAAAGTTTCATATTGTTATTTCCGGAAAGTAGGAGAAAGGAAAAACAATGGCCTTATTTCTTAAATCTATTGGATGAAATTAGAGACAGGTTAAAAATTCAAGTGGTTGTCGCAGGAAATGAAAAACTGAACCACTCGGGTGATTTCATTGATCTGGGAGGCCAATTATCCCTTAAAAAACTACCATCCTTGATTCTTGCTGCGTCCATTGTTGTCGCTAACGATAGTGCACCACTTCACCTAGCCTCTGCCTTAAATAAAAAACTGGTAGGGCTTTTCGGCCCAACTAGCAGTTCGAATTACGGTCCTTTCCCGCTGTCACAAAGCTCGTCATTTCCCTTGCAGTCTAAAACAAATGAGATGATGGACATCTCCGTGGAGGATGTTTTACTTGCTATCCACAAGTTGCTTCAATGAAATATCTTTACCTTTTACATAAACATAGGAGCTTGTAGTGTGGACGTTATGATAGATGCCTCTCATATTCGTACTGACTTAAAAAAACTTAAAGAAAATCTTTCCCGAAAGAAATTCGAGTGCGACCTGGATCTAATTTTGCAATTAGATCAAAGACGGAGGGA
>CESW01012274.1_pt1 | contig 15425 bp, 10 predicted proteins | sample 531171 | NCBI WGS metagenome assembly CESW01 (sample SAMEA2621859, study PRJEB7988) | marine metagenome | biome: marine biome (ENVO:00000447); feature: surface water layer (ENVO:00002042); material: "saline water (ENVO:00002010), including plankton (ENVO:xxxxxxxx)" | depth 5 m
ACACAACACGCCTGATCCCTGAGGCTTCAGGTCTCCCAAATCCTCAATGGCCAACGTAAAAATGGTTGGGAACATGATGCTGTTGCAAAATCCGACGAAGAGAGTCAACAACAAAGCGGTCACTCCGTGGCTGAGAATAGACAAACCAATGAAACTACAGGCAAAAAGGGCAGCGCAAGCCAACAACTTGGAAGGCGCAATACGCTGCATCAAGGCTGACCCAGCAAAACGTCCTAGCATGGCTCCACCCCAGTAAAATGTCAATAACGCACCCAAAACACCTTTGGCATCAAGTCCTGAGATGTCGATGCCCTTGATCAAGGCAGCCACTCCTGCCATGCTTCCGAGCAACTTGCTCGTCTTGATTTCATCCACAATGTTGAGGCTCAGTCCATAATTAACCATGTAGGATCCCAGGGCAACCTCCGCTCCAACGTAAACGAAGATGCCAATTGCACCAAACAAAAGTTTTCGATTTTTCAATACTTGACCATAAGGTGAATTGTCTTTTGACTCCTCCCCCAAGATTTTGGGCAATGAAATTCTCCCAACCACAAATGCCAGAGCAAAAAAGGCCAAAGCCAGTGCGACAAACGGACCTTGAACAGCAGCAGCTTCGGTGGCGTAATACGACATGCGATCCGACTCTGAAAGAGCTTCAATTGCGCCGCTGTCAAGAATTTGGTCCCCCAAGAGAAAACTCGCCGCGATGACTGGAGCAAGAGTCGTTCCAAAAGAATTAAAAGCTTGAGACAGATTCAACCTTGATGACGCAGATTCCTCAGCTCCTAGAACACTGATGTAAGGATTTGCTGCCACCTGTAGAATGGTAATCCCCCCTGCTACTACAAACAGAGCAAGCAAGAACAGCGGATAAAGCCTTGTCGATGCAGCGGGATAAAACAACAAGCATCCCAAACCCGCAGCAGCCAAACCAACCAAAATACCCCGTTGGTAACCAATGCGAGAAATCAGATTTCCTCCTGGAATTGACAACAACCCATAGGCAGCAAACCAGGCAAATTGCACAAGTCCTGCCTGCAAAAAAGTCAATTCGAACACCTCTTTCAATCGCGGGATAAGTGCATCTACAAGTACGGTAATGAAGCCCCACATAAAGAAGAGTGAGGTTACTGCCACGAAGGCACTCCGCAAAGAGCGGGTATTCTGAGATGAAGTCATGAAGGTGTTTTTTGATTAGCGCATGAGATGGACAAATCCACGGAATTCTTGAGCGTCCGTATCAAATCCAGAAGCCTTGATCACCCAATGGTAAACTCCGTTGGCCGCAAAGTGATCTCCTCCGTTTACATCGCCAGTCCATGCTTCATTCAAATCGGTGCTGTTGTAAACCAACTCTCCCCAACGATTGTATATCCAAATCTCAAACAAGCGAATTTGACGCCCCGTAATTTCGAGGGCATCATTGATTCCGTCGTTGTCAGGGGTAAAAGCGGTGGGAATGTAAAACAAGACATCGCCATAAATGTCGACCACGGCCACATCGGTGCATCCAATGTCTGTGGTCACATCCACCTTTGCTTGGTACGTGGACAACCCATCGTAGGTATGGATTGGTTCTCGCTCGTAGGCATACTGTCCGTCTCCAAAGTCCCATTGATAAAAATAGGCGCCCTCGTAGGGCTCAGCTGGATCTACAAGTACATCGAATGCATATGAATCATCACCCAAACTTTCCCGAAGAATGGTGGCTTTCACTGTTTGAACATCAATCTGTGTCGATGCAAATTCAGAGTAGTCGCAATTGTCTACAACAACGACCTCGTACTCAGTACTCTCCTCAGGATCTACCAAGTGCACCAATTCCTGATCGTTAAAATCAGCCCATTGTACCTCATATGGCGGTTGTCCACCCACGATGCCGAGTTCCATGTATGTAGATGCTCCATTGCAAAGCAGCGTATCGTTGGGGACGGTTAATTCCAGAGCATCGTATGGCACTTCAAACAATCCCTGCAAGTACAATTCCCGATCGCAACCATCTTCAAGATAAACTTCCATCAGTGATGAGGTTAGAGCGCCGTAAGTGATGCACTCTTCCTCCCCATAATCAACGCCGTTGACTGTCCAATTGTAAGTCACTGGAGGGTATGCGTAAGCTGAATCTTGAATCAGCTCAATGCATACCTCCTCCGTCTCATCGCATGGCACACTTACCAATTCAGGCATGGAAGCCTCAAAGGGAGGCGTGTCGTAAATGATAATCGTGATTTCGCTTTCGATGCTGCCGCTCACGACCTTCAAATTCAACGTTTCAGTTCCTTCATCGAGGCTGTCTTGAGGCACTTCAAAAGTCAATGAAATGCCATATTCCCCGACCGGAACGGCAGCCGAGGAGGGCAAACCAACCACATCTTCATTGAGCGTGGCTTCCGAACCCGGAGCAGCAATGAGATCAAAGGGAAATGGAAACAGTGATGACACAGCACAAGGACGACTGATCGTAATTGTCGAGGGCCCACAATCTTCCCAAGAACAATAAATGACTTCGTCGTCTGTGGGATCAGGATCACATTCAGGCGATGCCTGTGACTCATAAGTCGTGGGAATGGGTGAGCCAAAACTTCCCTCTTCCAAGATGACTACGGAATCCAAGATGGTATCTGTCCCATCCCCAATGGCCAATTTGATATGATAAGTCTCTCCACAAATCACAGGATATACCGCAGTCAGCATTGTGGTATATCCATTCATGCAAATTTCAGGAGCCTCATTCAAGATGTAATACTCCGCATTCAGTGAACCATTGACCGAACTGATCGTGATGGGCAACTCAGGGTCTGAGTCTGGAACACTCGCAATATTTACCGCCTGACCAGGGAAGGTAGCAGGAGCATTGTAAGGGCCATTGATGCCTGCACCAGACAAGAAAAATGCGAAGATGTCATTGTATTGGCTGTTTTCCCAAGCTTCGTACTCGCTAGAACCAAAAACGTAATTGAAAGAGATGTAATCACCTGCGGGGTCAAAGTCAAACTCAAGCACACATAAGTCATTCACACTGGCGACGGAAAATGTTTGTCCGATCAGAGGAGGGACGCTGTTTGCAATGTCAAGAAGATCTGAATCGCTGGGATTTCCTCCTTGGCATCCGCCGCAACCCAGCCCGGCGCAAAAAGCATCGGCTGCATTTCCTGAGCTGAGAATAAGCCCCCCATCGATGGGAAAACCTACATCCGAGCCACCGGTGAGATAGCCTATTTGTTCTTGTGAGCCAACAAAAGAGATGTTTGTCGCCGATATGCCTTCTCCCAGAAGAACTTCGTTTACGTAATCGTCAATGGGCAGTCCTTGTTCAACATTCTGTGCGAGCCCAGGGGTGCTACTCAAGCCGATAAGGACGGCCAACCAAAACTTTCGTTGGTGAAAGAGGAGGAAATATGGCTCAAGAACTTGCATCTGGGGACACCAAAGTGCTCCCAATATAGCCCATCCTGTCGATGAGCTATGCAGAAGACTTAATTGAAGTCGGCGAGGGACACTGACAACTTTTTCCGCGCATGGAAAATACGTGATTTCACGGTGCCCATGGGGATGTTCATCTCCTCAGCGATTTCGTCGTAGTGATAACCGTCGAGAAACATGGTGAAGGGCTTTCTAAAGTCCGGCTTCAATTCATCAATGGCCTCCAGAATGTCCGCTTGATTGATCACTGTCGTGACAGTATCCACGCGGTAATCTTGGCTGGCATTGATGAAATATTGATTCTCGGTGCTGTCCAACACGGTATTTTGGAATTTCTTCCTTTTGTAATTGTTGATGAAGATGTTACGCATGATTGTGTAGAGCCACCCTTTCATGTTTGTACCCTCCTTGAAATTGTTCTTGTACCGCAAGGCCTTCACCATGGTATCCTGAACCAAATCATCTGCATCGGCTCCATTCCTTGTAAAACCAAGGGCAAAACCTCTCAAAAAGTCAGACTGGCTGACAAGAAGCTGGTTAAATTCTAGTGTGCTCATCACATCTTTTGTTTAACGATTCGAGTCAAAGATTCAACAAAACTTCGACGAAGCCAAAGATTTTGTTCAACAATTTTCCTTAAATGTTCAACAAAACGTACTTAAATCCTCATTATGAGCACGTTAAACCAAAAAAAATCAATGAGCGCGATAGTTTGGTTGACTCAGAACAACCTCTGGACCAGATCACCACCCGTAATGTCTATGGTCACCCCAGAGACTGGCTCCACGTTTTTAAATACCCCTCCTGCAAGGTGAAAGGTGACATCTCGATCTCCAAACGTTCGTAAAATTCGATCGACATAGGCCTGAGCTTGATGGTCTGCAGGGGCAGTCGTGCAATATGTGACGAAGGACACCTTGGGAAATTGTGTTGCCACCCCTGGTAGGTCTTCAAAAGGGACACTCTGCCCAAGAAGCACGGATTTTCGACCGTGTTCCCGACAAAGCTGATGCAGGAAAAGCAAGGAGATGTCATGAATTTCTCGCTCCGGCAGATACAGAATCAACACTGTATCGTCATCAGAGACCTCTGGGATTTGTGCTTTGTGAATCTGCGCATAGAGCATTTGACGAAGCAGATTGCTCATGAAGTGCTCATTTGCGGGGCAAATCGCATTGGTCAACCACAATACACCTACGTCCGCCAGAAAAGGCAGACAAACACTCACAACTGTCGCTCCAAAACCAATGCGTTCAATACACTCATCCATGGTTTCACGAAACAGCTGTTCATCGTAAGACATCATGGACACCTTCAACTTTTGTTGAGCCACGAGCTCATCTGCGATGTCCACGCCTTTCGGCGCATCTGTGATGGAGGTGACCAATTGGGCATTGGACATGGCTGCCACCTTGGATATTCTCATGCCGCGCTCGAGCAAAAGACTGACATTCAACAAGCGCTTCAAATCCTCGCCAGAGTAGGTACGAATGTTTGTGTCTGAGCGTGAAGGGTTCAACAATTGGTATCGTTGTTCCCAAGCCCGAATGGTGTGTGCCTTGACTCCTGAGAGATTTTCGAGGTCCTTTATTGAAAACTCTTGTTTCACGCCGCTCTCTTGATGATTGTGAGGTGTTCCAATCCAATCAACACCTGAACGGTTGTTTTGGTTCACATCATAAGTTTGCGTCATGGCTGCATCCTTTTTTCTTGAGACATCCCTCTCTCCTGACCTCTACCCTTTCAATGTTTTGCGCAGTGAACACGCTTTGCACTTCGGGGTTCGATCCATTGCAAATCAATGGAAAGATATCCTGCAAGTCAAACCAAATACAATGATTCACCCTCGACTTTTGCCGACCGCAGCGAACGTCGACATGGTCTTGGGTCTTAAAAACAACCAATCTTGGACCCATCTTGAAGTTCGGGTGGCTCAATGCGGTCGCGGCAATGCATCGTTGGAGAGCACAACTACACCTGACCTCTTGAAGGAAGCATCCTTGATATTCGAACGTGTAGAAGAGGGGCTTCTTGGCGACTTAGAAAGACTCAAATTGGCATGGCGACTGCGCACTTTGGAAGAGGACGAAAGAAAGGCATGGACGGAATCGGGGGTCGTTGTGCACGGCCCCATGAACCACATTCATCTCGCTCCTGGTGCAGTGTTGCGCGATGTATCCTTGAATTGTGAAGAAGGTGACATTGTCATCGGTCCAGGAGCAGAAATCATGGAGGGCTGCAGAATTCGAGGCCCTTTTGCCATAGGGGAAAAAAGTGTACTTCGCATGGGGACCCTTGTTTACGGCCCCACCACAATTGGCAGTTACTGCAAAATTGGCGGGGAGTTGAGTAACGTGGTCATTCACGATTACAGCAACAAGGCACATGGTGGGTTTCTAGGCAATTCCGTTTTAGGGTCGTGGTGCAATTTGGGTGCAGAGACCTCGTGCAGCAATTTGAAAAATACGTACGGTGAAATCGCACAGTGGTCTGAATTAGATGGGGCTTTCCAAGGACGCGGACGAACTTTTTGTGGTCTTTTCATGGGAGATCACAGCAAGTCCGCAATTCACACGTCCTTCAACACAGCTTCCGTGGTTGGGGCGATGTGCAATGTCTTCGGTTCGAACATGCCGCCAAGGCACCTGCCCTCCTTCTCTTGGGGCATCGGGGGTGACGTGCACGATGTGGAACGCGGCCTCTCGACGGCGAGAAAAGTGATGTCCCGCCGAGATGTGACGTTGTCAAGTGAGGAAGAAACGCGAATCCGTGAAGCTTTTGCCCGTCGCGTAGGCGCAGTCTAAACCTGACAACCTGTCGCATGCTCTGACGAATTTGAGGTGGAGTGTGCAACGAAATGGACAGGATGACGTTTGTTTTGGCAGAGCATTGTACTTATCCCTCTTTTGGCACGTGCTTTGACCAAAGAGAAATCAAAATGAAGAAGGCCATGCGACTGAGTGACATTCAAGACCAAGATTTCATTCCAATTCTGACGGAGGAGGACGAGCACGCGATGCAGGAAAAAGATATTCCTGAAGTCCTTCCATTGTTGTCCTTGAGAAATACTGTTCTTTTTCCAGGTGTTGTCATCCCAATTAGCGTAGGGCGCGATCGCAGCGTTCGATTGATTCGCGAGTCCAACAAATCTGAGGCCCTCATCGGGGTAGTAAGCCAGAAAGAAGACGACACCGAAGTTCCCGGGCCAAATGACTTGAACAAAGTTGGAACCGTGGCGCGCATCCTGAAAATGCTCAAAATGCCAGATGGAACCAACACGGTCATTTTGCAAGGCCAACAAAAATTTCGTTGGTCAGAGGTAATCCAAGAAGAACCCTACCACAAAGCCAAGGTCGAGTCTTATGGCGGTGTGGACGAGCCTCTACCCGAAAAAGAAGGACAAGCCATGATGGAAAGTTTGCGCGATTTGTCGGCCGAACTCATCGAAATGAACCCCAACATTCCCACGGAAGCAGCTGAAGCAATCAAAGGGATCGATCGATTGGGATTCTTGGTAAATTTTATAGGCAGCAACATGCAAGTCGAGGTTGAGGACAAGCAGGGAATCCTCGAGGAAGTCAATCTGCGTGAGCGAGCCCAAAAAGTCCTCGAATTGCTCCACAAAGAGAAACAAATGCTTTCTCTCAAGCAAGACATTCAACGCAAGGTTAAAACAGACCTTGACCAACAACAACGGGAGTTCTTTCTGCATCAGCAGATGAAGACCATCCAAGATGAGTTGGGTGCAAACCCGCTCAAGGAAGAAATCCTCGAGAAGCGCGCAAAAGCGGCTACAAAGGATTGGCCCGACCACGCCAAGGATGCGTTTGACAAAGAAATAGGGAAGCTCGAGCGGATGAATCCACAAGCCAGCGAGTACAGCGTTCAGGCCAACTACCTAGATACTCTGCTGGACTTGCCGTGGAACGAAATGTCCCAGGACAACTTCGACTTGAATCACGCCCAAGCGATCTTGGACCAAGACCACTATGGATTGGAAAAAGTGAAAGAACGCATCATTGAGCATCTCGCAGTGCTCAAAATCAAAGGGGATTTAAAGGCACCTATTCTTTGTCTCTATGGCCCGCCTGGCGTAGGTAAAACATCACTTGGCCGAAGCATTGCGGAGGCTCTGGGTCGAAAATACGTCCGCATGAGTCTTGGAGGGCTTCGCGACGAAGCGGAAATCCGTGGTCATCGAAAGACGTACATCGGCGCCATGCCAGGACGCGTGCTGCAAAACATCAAAAAGTGTGGTACGAGTAATCCTCTTTTTGTTTTGGATGAAATCGACAAACTCGGCCGAGACCACCATGGAGACCCCTCTTCTGCCCTGCTCGAGGTTCTTGATCCGGAACAAAACCATACGTTTCACGACAATTATCTCGATTTGGACTACGACCTAAGTAAGGTCATGTTCCTCGCCACTTGCAACGACCTCAGCACCATTCAACCCGCATTGCGGGACCGCATGGAAATCATCGATGTGAGTGGGTACACGCTGGAAGAAAAAGTCCAAATCGGCAAGCGTCACTTGCTGCCCAAACACCTCAATGAGTCGGGCTTGGCCAAAACCCATCTGAAAGTACCCGTGGCCACCATTCAGTCCGTTGTCGAGCAATACACCAATGAAAGTGGTGTTCGCGGTCTGGACAAAAGACTCGCCAAAATTGTGCGTCACCGCGCCAAACAATTGGCTCTCGAGGAAGTGCACAACATCGAAGTTGCCTCGGATGAATTGCACGACATCTTGGGCATCGCACACGAAAAGGACCGCTATGAGGGCAACGAGGTAGCAGGGGTGGTGACTGGGTTGGCGTGGACGCCTCGGGGGGGTGACATCTTATTCATCGAATCTTCACTGACACCGGGCAAAGGAAAACTGACTTTGACTGGCAATCTTGGAGAGGTGATGAAAGAATCTGCCATCATCGCTCTCCAACATCTCAAGGCTCATGCGGATTGGCTTGGTTTGACACCGGAGGTCTTTGACCAATGGAACACTCACATCCACGTGCCCCAAGGTGCCATTCCAAAAGACGGCCCAAGTGCAGGCATCACCATGCTGACAGCATTGGCAAGTGCATTCACCCAACGGAAGGTGAGGAAGTTCTTGGCGATGAGTGGCGAAATTACCCTGAGAGGCCAGGTGCTTCCAGTGGGCGGCATCAAAGAGAAAATTTTGGCTGCCAAACGAGCCGGAATCAAAGAAATCATTCTTTGTAAACGCAACATGAAAGACGTGGAGGACATCAATCCGCGCTACATCAAGGGTCTGACCTTTACCTACGTTTCCCACATGCGGGAAGTAGTCGACCGGGCGCTGTTAGGACAACACGTGGAACGTCCTTTGCGCGTCGTCTCTTCCTAACTTGGTCCGCATGTCTACTCTCTGTCGCTGTTGGTGTATTGCAGTCTTGATTGCTGCAGGCGGAACGAGGTCTGTGGGCCAAAACACAAGCGATGTCCCTCCCTCTTTGGCTTGGGATGTGTCAGCCGACGCAAGAAATGCAGCCCTTGGCGGCCTAGATGTGGCGCCTGTCAGAGGAGATGGATGGTCGATGATGTTGCATCCCAGCGCCATTGATTCCACGATTGACAAAAACATTTACACCAGCTATCTCGATTTTTTCGCAGGCATTCGGGCCGGTGCCATGGCAATTCCACTCCATCCCTCCGGACGCAGAGCGTCCTATGTAGGTGTGAGATTTGCTTCTTACGGCGACTTTGAAGGATCAACCGCGGCAGGTGACCCCACAGGCGATTTTTCAGGAGGGGACTATGCCATGCAATATGGAACGTCTTGGACCATTGACACGCTCTGGGTTCTGGGAGTTTCTGGATTTGCTGGCCTGCGCAACTTGGAGCAAGTGAACGCGGGAGTCGTTGGTCTGGATGTGGGTTTGGTACGTCGAAGCAAAAACGGTTATGGGGCCATGGGAATCCTCATTTCCAACCTTGGAATCCAAAAGGACTTTTCTGGCATCATGCCCGAAGGGCGATTGCCCCACAATGTGCAAATCGGTTTGACCCAGAGTTTTCCAAACGCCCCATTCACTTTCCACCTGCGATTGCAAAGACTCGAAACTTGGAATCTCGCCCCTGAGGGCACGTATGATGATTTGTATGACCCTCTGACGGGTCAGGTCATTCCTAATGAGACATGGGTGTGGGGCGACCAGTTTTTTAGACACCTAAGTGGTGGGGTGACGCTCAACCTCGGCACACATCTTAGGGGATATGTAGGCTACAATCACCAGCGTCAAAAAACCATGGTCGCTGCCGGTCGCACGGGCGTCAATGGATTGTCGCTCGGGATACGCGGTCAATTTCGAAATGTAGATTTCAATGTCGCCCGAAGTGTCTATCATTTTGCAGGGAGCTCAACGCATTTGGGCCTGGTCCTCCGCCTGCCAAATCAAGCGCGTAAAACACCGCCTGCGAACGCCTGATTTTAGCGTGGTCATCCTATCTTCGACGCATGGGCAAGAGCCGTATCAACATCGCCATTGACGGACATTCGAGTGCTGGAAAAAGCACTTTGGCCAAATCTCTGGCCAAGGAACTGAACTATGTCTACATCGATACGGGAGCCATGTACCGGGCAGCTGCGTTGCACGCCATGCGAGAGCGCAGCGTGATGGATGCCGTTGTGAACGAAGTCGGATTGCGGGCCGGATTGGACCGCATGTTTCTTGCGTTTAGATACAATCCCCAAACCGAGCAAAGCGAAATTCACTTGAATGGCGTCAACGTGGAAAAGGAAATCCGCAGCATGGAAGTCGCATCGAAAGTGAGCCTTGTCGCCCGCGTCCCTGAAGTACGTCAGAAGCTGGTGGCCATTCAACGACGCATGGCGGAAGCTGGAGGTGTGGTCATGGACGGCCGCGACATAGGAACGGTTGTTCTTCCCAACGCCGAATTGAAAGTTTTCATGACTGCCGACCCTGAGACCCGGGCTTATCGTCGCCTGAACGAGATGAGGGAAAATGGCAAAGACGTGTCGTACGACGAAGTCCTTGAAAACGTTCTTGAACGCGATCGCATCGATTCCGCGCGGTCAGTTGCTCCTCTTCGTCAGGCAGAAGACGCTGTGGTGGTAGACAACAGCGATTTGACCGTGGAAGAACAATTCAACTTCCTCGTTTCCTTGGCGCGAACACGCATGGAGGAAGACGCTTAATGGGTCGCATCCTGTACACATTTTTGGCCCTGCTCTCCCTGGCGGGATGCAACCGCGCCCAAAGCACCTTTGAGAACATTGGTCCAACGAAACCGGCTTTCCTGAGCGCAGACAGTCTAGCTGCAGACAGCTTGATGGGCACTTTGTCGATGGAACAACAAATTGCCCAACTCTTAATGGTCCCCATTTATGCTCGCGAAGACACTTCGGGGTGGAGCGAATCGGAAAGATGGGCCCGCGAACTTGGACTTGGCGGCGTCATATGCATGCAAGGCGGTCCTGATCACCAGCGCATCCGCCTTTCGCGGTTGCAACAAGAAGCCAAAATCCCCCTCATGGTTGCTTCAGATGCGGAATGGGGCTTGGGGATGCGCCTAGATAGCACGAGGTCTTTCCCCAGAGCCATGACACTTGGGGCGACCAGAAATCCAAAGTTGGTTCGGTTGTTCGGGAAAGTGGTCGGACAGAGCCTCAGGGCGACAGGTGTGCATGTGAATTTTGCCCCCGTAATCGACGTGAATTCCAATCCGTTGAACCCAGTCATTGGCAGTCGAAGTTTTGGCGAATCCGTCACATGGGTTGGGCAACTTGCGCAAGCCTATGCCGATGGGCTCCAAGATGTTCATGTTTTGGCCACTGCAAAACATTTTCCGGGCCACGGCGACACGGACAGCGATTCGCACAAGACCCTGCCCACCGTGAACCATCCCAGAGAGAGGCTTGACTCGGTCGAACTCGCCCCCTTTCGTCATGCATTTTATCACGGCACAAGCGCCGTCATGGTGGCCCATCTCGATGTTCCAAGTCTCGACAGCGCCGAAGCCCAGCCTTCCACCCTGTCACCTTTGATTGTTGACAGTCTTCTGCGTGGTGAAATGGGGTTCGAAGGACTCGTTTTTACCGATGCCATGAGCATGAAAGGCTTCGCGGACTTTGCCAGTGAACGACCGCGCATTCGAGACGCCATCCTTGCGGGGAACGATGTCTTGTTGTTCCCAGGAAATCCGGAAGCCGCCATCGCTGAAACCATGGATGCATTGGCTGACGGCAGCTTAGACTCTGCCTCCGTATCTGACAAATGTCGCCGAATTCTGATGGCCAAATTGTGGTGTCGTTCGCATGAACCCGTCCCAGATGTTGGAGAACCTTGGGAGCCGGCGGGAGCTGAGGCGATTCATCGGGAATTGATCTCTCAAAGTCTGACCTTACTCCCTGGTGCTGATTCGGCGACCCATGCACCACTTTTGGCCAAGTCAGGTCGTTTGGTCCTGCTGGATCTCGCAAACCACGATGCCTCTTGTGCCCCACTCGAAGCCCAATTGCGTGAGCATTTGAGAGACGGATGGCATGTTGAGAGGCACGTCTTGGGCAAAGACGGGAGCGGTCTAGGGCGCAAAAAAGTAAAGTCGGCATTGGCCTCCGCCGATCACATCCTTGTCACTGCCTCGGAAGTGAGCCACAGCCCATCACGAAATTTTGGCCTTCATTTGGAGGGCATTGAGGCAATGGTTCGTGCCCTTGAAAGAGAAGGCATCAATCCAACACGTGTGAATCTTGTGTGGATGGGGAATCCCTATGCACTCAAGGATTTCACCATGTTGTCCCCTCGTGTGAGTTCAGTCCTTGTCGCATATCAAGACGATTCGCGCACATGCGAGGCCGTTGCAGATGCCCTCGCAGGAGTGGCGTCAGTTCAAGGCAAACTTCCCGTTTCTCCCACGAATGCGCCGTGGCGAGAAGGAGACGGCTTGAATTGGCGAGGCAACCAACGTCTTGGTAAATGGGTGGACGGACGTGATTCAACGTGGTCAAAGCCTTCCTTTCTGGTGGACAGCCTGCTTCATGTTGCGATGGAGGAAGAGGCCATGCCCGGGGCGCGTGTGGTGGTTGCCCATCGTGGTCACATTGTTCTAGACAAATCAGTGGGAACACTCGATGGCGAAATGCCTGTTTCGGGTACGTCGCTGTACGACCTTGCTAGCATCACCAAAGTGGCAGCAACCGCAAATGCTCTCATGAGATTGGTAACTGAGAATCGACTGGATGTCGATGCCCACTTGAGCTCGCTGATTCCCGGTTTAGGAGATCACAATCTGGGCATGCGCACGGTTCGAGAGGTTTTGACACACCAAGCTGGCTTAGAACCTTGGATTCCTTTTTACATCTCTGCATTGGAGGACAGTTCTGGAGTTTTCGGAAATGTTTCCACTGAGGGTTGCGACATTGAAGTCACTCCCAACTTGTACCTTGAAGAGGCGTACACAGATACTGTTTGGGCCATGATTCTGGGTGCTGATCTCAAGCCCGCAGGGACATACAAATACAGCGATCTAGGCTTTTATTTGTGGCGAAAGCTCTTTGCTCTTCAAGGCATAGAATTGGACACTTGGTTTGAGCGCGAAGTCGCAGAACCCTTCGGATGGAGTACAATGGGCTACAAGCCGCTCTCGCGCGGCATTGCACCAAAGGAAATCGCTCCTTCAGAAAACGATGAGGTCTTCCGACAAAACGTCGTCCGGGGAACGGTTCATGATCCTGGCGCCGCGATGCAAGGAGGGGTTGGAGGTCATGCCGGTTTGTTTTCAAATGCATACGACCTTGCCGAATTGGGTGAAGTATGGTTGCGTGGAGGGACCATGCGACAAGTTGAGCTCGTGCAGGAAAATGTGCTTGAAGTATGGACGAATCGAGGATTTCCTCAAGGAGACAATCGTCGCGGACTGGTGTTTGACAAACCTGCTTTGGAGTCGGATTCTGGCCCCACATGTGACTTGTCCTCTTGGGAGAGTTTTGGTCATACCGGATTTACGGGAACCATGTTGTGGATTGACCCCGTCTACGACTTGGTTTACGTGTTCTTGAGCAACAGAACGTTTCCCGATGCAAGCAACAACAAACTGCTCCAATTGAATACGCGAACAGAAATTCAGCGCGTCATCCTTGAACATCTCGGGGCCGTGAGTCGTTTTGGGAACAGAAATGAGTAAGTCATCGGCAACCTCCGTCCTGCGAATTGGCATCGTGTGCTATCCCACATTTGGGGGAAGCGGTGTGGTGGCGACAGAACTGGGAAAAGCCTTGGCATCTCAAGGTCACGAAGTTCATTTCATCACCTACAACCAACCCGTACGACTAGGTTCGTTTCAACCTGGAGTGTACTATCACGAAGTAGAGGTTTCTAAGTATCCGCTTTTTGAGTACCCTCCATATGAGTTGGTCCTGACGAGTAAAATGGTTGAAGTTGTTCAGACTCACGAACTCAATCTCCTGCACGTGCACTACGCCATTCCTCACGCCAGTGCAGCTGTCAATGCAAAGCGCATACTTGCTGAGAGTGGACGCAATGTGCCCGTCATCACCACGCTCCATGGCACAGACATCACGTTGCTAGGCAAGGATGCTTCCTTCAAACCCGTCATCACCCATGCCATCAACACGAGTGATGTTGTGACGACCGTGTCGCAAAGTTTGAAAAATGACACGGAGCGGTTGTTCGAGGTGAGTAAGGACATTGAGGTCGTTCACAACTTCGTAAGTCCGAGACATTATGAACGTCGTGCCGACTTGGAATTTCGGTCCAAGTTGAGCCCCCAGGGCAAACCCGTATTGTGCCACATCAGCAACTTTCGACCCGTAAAAAGGGTGACCGATGTCATCGAAATTTTTGCCCGTATTCGAGCCCGCATGGAGGTCGCCTTGCTCATGGTCGGGGATGGTCCTGAGCGCCCCCACGCTGAAGCGCGGTGCCGAGAACTGGATGTGGTTGACGACGTGCTGTTTCTAGGAAAAGTAAAAAACCCCATCGAACCGCTTCTCATCTCGGACCTTCTGCTGCTGCCCTCAGAAACAGAAAGTTTTGGACTGGTTGCTCTGGAGGCCATGGCCGCTTCAGTCCCTGTAATTTCTTCCAACGTTGGGGGCTTGCCCGAGGTCAACGTTCACGCAGAGACTGGTTTCTTGCGTGATGTTGGAGATGTAGATGCCATGGCAAATGACGCCATGGCAATCCTGTCACCAAATGCCTTGGCAGATTTCAAAACACGAGCAAAAGCCAGAGCTGCTGAGTTCACCATCGAAAGCGTGCTACCCCGTTATCTCGAGATCTATGACCGTGCTTTACAACAAGTAGACTCATGAGCACTTCGCGCATCGGTCATCGCATTGTCGTGAGCACTTCTGAAGACCGATGGATGGCCACAATTAACTCCTCCATTCCCTCCTGGCAGCGACAATCTCTGGAATTGTGGTTTGGTGCGTGGATGGCACTCGGAGCAATGTTGGTTTATGGGGTTTTTTCTTTTCCCGGCTCGGAGCGCACATTCTACTCCATTTGTTTGGGATTCTGGGCTTTTTTTGCCTTCAAGGCCTACCGAGCGGTGAGGTGGAGGCGATCAGGATTGGAAGTTGTCCAGCTCAGCTCCCAGGGCCTCGAGTTGCGCAACGATTATGGAGACAAGACGGGGCGAGCATTTACGTGTGCACTCATTGAAGTGCAACCAGCCCTTGCCATTGAACCAAATCCACGGTCCTTGTTGGAATCCATGGAACAGCAATTTTGGGTGGTTGGTGGAGACCGAATTCACGTCAACATCCGTGGCAAGGTCCATGTATTTGGCAAACAACTGGATTCAAGAGATGCTCGCCAACTCGCAAAGGTGTTCAACCAACGTCTCGCCAAGCTTCAGAAATCCCCTGCAACATCCGGCAGTTGACTGCAAGGAGCACAAGTTGGCTCAGTATTGGAGGGCTAGTCCTTTGTGAAAAGTAAATCCACGGCAGCAAAATAGCCCTGAGTTCCGAGGCCCGATACGCACGC
>CESW01128821.1_pt1 | contig 15308 bp, 14 predicted proteins | sample 531171 | NCBI WGS metagenome assembly CESW01 (sample SAMEA2621859, study PRJEB7988) | marine metagenome | biome: marine biome (ENVO:00000447); feature: surface water layer (ENVO:00002042); material: "saline water (ENVO:00002010), including plankton (ENVO:xxxxxxxx)" | depth 5 m
CAAGGTGGAAAAGGTGGAGCCATGGGATTTGGAAGATCAAAAGCAAAACTATTAAACGAAGCTCAAGGAAAAGTTACTTTTAATGATGTTGCAGGGGTAGAGGAGGCTAAAGAAGAGGTTGAAGAAATAGTAGAATTTTTAAAAGATCCAAAAAAATTTAGCAGGTTAGGTGGAAAAATTCCAAAGGGAGCATTATTAATTGGACCACCAGGTACAGGTAAAACTTTATTAGCTAAGGCAATTGCAGGTGAAGCCAATGTACCTTTCTTTTCTATCTCTGGTTCAGACTTTGTTGAAATGTTTGTTGGTGTAGGTGCATCTAGGGTAAGAGATATGTTCGAACAAGGAAAAAAACATTCTCCATGTATTATTTTTATTGATGAAATAGATGCTGTCGGAAGGAGTCGAGGAGCAGGATTAGGTGGAGGAAATGATGAAAGAGAACAAACACTTAACCAATTACTTGTTGAAATGGATGGCTTTGATACCAATGAGGGAATCATTTTAATTGCAGCAACTAACAGGCCAGATGTTTTGGATCCAGCTTTGTTAAGACCGGGGAGATTTGATAGACAAGTAGTAGTAGGTAACCCAGATATTATAGGTCGTGAGGCTATCTTAAAAGTGCATGTAAAAAAAATTAGCACTGGACCCGATGTAAAACTAAGAACGATTGCAAGAGGAACTCCAGGATTTTCTGGAGCTGATTTAGCAAATTTAATTAATGAATCGGCTTTGCTTGCAGCAAGAAAAAATAAAAGAGTTGTTACAATGTCCGATATTGAAGAGGCAAAGGATAAAGTAATGATGGGTGCAGAAAGAAGATCCATGGTTATGTCGGAAGATGAGAAAAAACTTACAGCATATCATGAAGGTGGTCATGCAATAGTTGCTTTAAATGAAAAAGCCTCTGACCCAATTCACAAAGCAACAATAATTCCAAGAGGAAGAGCTTTGGGAATGGTTATGAGACTTCCGGAAAGGGATCAATTATCAGTTACAAGAGAAAAAATGCACTCAGATATAGCTGTAGCAATGGGCGGAAGGATTGCCGAGGAAATAATTTTCGGTCATGATAAAGTTACTTCTGGAGCCTCATCAGATATAGATATGGTAACTAAGCTTGCAAAAAATATGGTAACTAAGTATGGGATGACCACGGAGCTAGGAACCATAGCTTATGGCGAGAACGAGGAAGAAGTTTTTCTTGGTAGATCTGTAACAAAAAGTCAAAATATGTCAGAAGAAACTGCAAAAAAAATTGACTCAGAAGTTAAGAAAATTGTTGATAAAGGATATGAGAGAGCTAAAAAAGTTTTGACAGAAAAAATTGACGATCTTCATAAAATCGCTAAAGCACTTTTGATCTATGAAACACTATCAGGTGATGAGATAAGAGATTTGATTATAAAGGATATTAAACCCACTAGATCTTTTAAGGAAGACGATAAAGATGATGGCAAATCATCATCTGCTTTAGGATCGTTAGGATTAAAGCCAAAGCCAGCAGTATAAATAATATGAAAAAATATTACACACGAGCGTGTAATTTTTTTTATGGGTCTAATTCCAAAAAATTAATAAAAAAAAAAATAACTCTGCCACTTTGTGGTAATAACACTGTTTCTTTTAATCAAATTGAAATTTTTACAAGGGATAAAAAAAAGATTAATTCAAAAATCATAGATATAAAAAATATAAAAAAATTACCTCTTATTATTAAAAAGAAAATATCAAAAGATTTAACAGAAATTACAAAAAAAAGAGAATTTTTAAGAAATGAAAATCATGTATTAATGGGAATCTTAAATATGACACCTGACAGTTTTTCTGATGGAGGTAAATTTAATTCAATGAATAAAGCAATTCAAAAAATTAAACAAATGAGAAGAGCAGGAGCTGTAATTATTGATATAGGAGGCGAGTCTACAAGGCCAGGCTCAAAGATTATTTCCCAAAAACATGAACTTCAAAGAGTAAAAAAAATAATAGAAAAATTTAAAAAAAAATTTCCCAAGACTTTGTTATCGGTTGATACTAGAAAATCACAAGTGATGAATTTTTCAATAAAAAATAATGTAGATATTATAAATGATGTTTCCTGTTTTAAATTTGATCAGAAGTCTTTTAATGTAATTAATAATAAAAATTTATGGAAAATAATTCATCATATGCAAGGCACTCCACAAACTATGCAAATAAATCCCTCATATCAAAATGTTCTTTTAGATATTTATGATTTTTTTGAAAATCAAATAAAAAAATTTAAATCAGATAAATTTGGCAAAAAAATTATTTTAGACCCCGGAATTGGCTTTGGAAAAAACCTGAAACATAATTTGATGATTATGCATAAGATTTCTATATTTCATTCGCTAGGTTTTCCTATATTAATTGGTACTTCAAGAAAAAGATTTATTAGTCAGATCTCAGGGTATTATGATACTAAAGAAAGAATTGGAGGAACTCTATCTTCAATTTTATTTTGTTTTTCACAAGGAATAAAAATTTTTAGAGTGCACAATGTTGAGGAAGTTAAACAAGGTCTTTTAGTGTTTGAAGCTTTGATGAAAAAATGAAGAAAAAATATTTTGGCACGGATGGAATAAGAGGAAAGGTAAATATTGGAAATATTAATGGAGAAAAATTTTTTAAATTTGGATTAGCAGCAGGCACATATTTTAAAAATTTAAAGAAAAGAAAACAGACTGCAATTATAGCTAAAGATACCCGTTTGTCTGGATATGCCCTTGAACCAGCTTTAGTGTCAGGATTAGCCTCAGCAGGAATGCATATATTTACTTTAGGACCACTACCAACGAATGGATTAGCAATGCTTACAAAAGAAATGAAAGCTAATCTAGGAATAATGATTACTGCATCCCATAACCCATTTCATGATAACGGATTAAAATTATTTGGGCCAGACGGAATGAAACTGTCAGACAAAATTGAAAAAAAAATTGAAAACTTAATTGATACAAAAACTTTAAATCAATTATCAAAACCAAATTTGCTCGGAAGAGTAAAAAGATTAGAGGACGGTAATGATAGATATATTAAGATTTTAAAAAATAATTTTCCAAGTAATTTTAGTCTTAAAAAAACGAGAATAGTAATAGATTGTGCAAATGGAGCAGGTTATAAAGCGGCTCCGAGGATACTTTCTGATTTGGGTGCAAAAGTTTTTTCAATTGGAGTAAAGCCAAATGGTTTAAATATAAATTACAAATGTGGTTCAACACACCCACAAATTTTAAAAAAATACGTAAAAAAATTTAAAGCAGATCTGGGAATAGCTTTGGATGGTGATGCTGATAGAGTTATAATGTGTGATGAAAAATCCCAAATAGTTGATGGTGATCAAATTATCGCAATGATTGCTAAAAGGTGGAAAAAAAAAAAAATTTTAAAAGGTGGAGTAATAGGAACTTTAATGTCAAATTACGGTTTAGAGAGATTTTTTTTGAGTCAAAAAATCAATTTTAAAAGATCTAAAGTAGGAGATAGATACGTCAAAGAAATGATGAAAAAAAATAACTTTAACTTAGGTGGAGAGCAGTCAGGTCACATAATTCTTGGTAAATTTGCTACTACTGGAGATGGCCTTCTTGTAGCACTAGAAACATTATTCGCTTTAAAAAAAGGTAAGTTAGCAAGTGAAATTTTTAAAGTATATGAGTCAGTTCCTCAAAAGCTTTTGAATATAAAGGTCAAAGATAAGAAAATTATTAATTCCTCAAAATGTAAACGAGCATTGAGACTGGCTAAAGAGCAGATAAAAAATAAAGGAAGATTACTTGTTAGACCATCTGGAACAGAACCTAAAATAAGAATAATGTGTGAGTCATTCAATCACTCATTAATGAACCAATGTATCAACATTGTAAAAAAAACAATTCGTTAGCATATGAATCCAAAGTCTAATGTTCTTATTATTGCTGGTTCAGATTCTTCTGGTGGGGCTGGTATACAAGCTGATATTAAAACTGTAACCTCTTTAGGTTCTTACGCAATGACAGCCATTACTGCTGTGACCTCTCAAAACACAACAGGAGTAAAATCAATATTGGCAATAAATCCCAAACAAATATCTAGCCAAATAGAGTTTTCTGCTAAAGACATTAGACCTAATGCAGTAAAAATAGGAATGCTTCATTCCAAAAAAGTTATTATAGAGGTTTTAAAATCTTTAAAAAAAATTAACGTAAAAAAAGTTGTACTTGACCCAGTTATGGTAGCGAAAGGTGGAACTAGGTTAATTAATAGCACAGCAATAATTTATATTAAGAGGGAGTTAATAAAAAAAACTTTATTAATAACACCTAATATTCCAGAAGCAGAAATATTAACTGGCATAAAAATTAACTCTATAAATGACATGATTAAATCGGGAAAAATACTGGTTAGCTTAGGGGCTAAAAATGTTCTGATCAAAGGAGGGCATTTAAAATCTTTTGAAATTTATGATATTTTTGTCAATAAAAAAACTATTAAAGTTTTAAAAAGTAAAAAATATAAGTCCAAAAATACTCATGGAACTGGTTGCACATTATCTTCTGCTATTACAACGTATTTATCATGTGGAAAAGATCTGATTAAATCCTGTGAGCTAGGTATTAAATATGTTAATGAAGCAATTAAATCAAATCTAAATTTAGGAAAAGGAAACGGCCCAATAAATCACTTAAATTCAATTACTTTAAAAAAAAAATTTAAATAATGAAAAATGTTGTAGTAGTAGGTTCACAGTGGGGAGACGAGGGAAAAGGTAAAATAGTAGATTGGCTATCTAGTGAAGCCGACGTAGTAGTCAGATTTCAAGGAGGCCATAATGCTGGTCATACACTAGTAATTGATAAAAAAGTCTTTAAGTTAAGATTATTACCATCTGGCATTGTAAGAAAAGGAAAAATTTCCATTCTTGGAAATGGAGTTGTAATAGATCCATGGGCACTATTGAGTGAAATTGAAGAAATAAAAAAACAAGGTATAGATGTTACACCAGAAAATTTCATGATTTCGGAGTCAGCTTCTCTTATTCTACCGTTCCATCAAGAGATGGATGAAATAAGAGAAAATGTTGCAGGAAAAGAAAAAATTGGAACCACCAAAAGAGGAATTGGACCTTGTTATGAAGATAAAGTTGGAAGAAGATCAATCAGAGTCATGGATTTAAGATCAACGAGCAATTTAGATAACAGATTAGAAAACGTGTTGTTACATCACAATGCAATAAGAAAAGGATTGAATAAAAAAATATACAAAAAAGACGAACTTAAGACGAAATTACTAGAGATAGCACCTAAAATTTTAAAATATGCTCAACCTATTTGGCTAAAACTTAACCAATATAACGATGAGAGGAAAAAAATCTTGTTTGAAGGGGCACAAGGAATACTCCTAGACGTTGATCACGGTACTTATCCTTATGTCACATCTTCTAATACTGTGCCTGCAATGGCTGCTACAGGGTCAGGCTCAGATCCCAGTAAAATCAATTACATTTTAGGAATAACTAAAGCTTATACGACGAGGGTCGGTAGTGGACCATTTCCTACTGAATTAACAAATGAAATAGGTGAAAGTTTAGGCAAACGAGGAAAAGAGTTTGGAACCGTTACAGCTAGAAAAAGAAGGTGTGGGTGGTTCGACGGAGTACTAGTTCGTCAAACTATTAAAATTTCAGGTATTAATGGTATTGCTCTAACTAAATTGGATGTTTTAGATGAATTAGAGGAGATCAAAATGTGTGTGGAATACGAACTTAATGGAAAAAAAATTAAATATCTACCCGCAGCATCTGAAGATCAATTTAACATCAAACCAATTTATAGGTCGTTCCCAGGGTGGAAAACCAAAACACAAGGTATAAGAAATCTAAAAGAATTACCGGAAAATGCAAAAAAATATATTCACGCTCTTGAGGATTTTATAGGTGCAAAAATATCAAGTATTTCTACAAGTCCTGAAAGAAATGATACAATTTTGGTAGAAGATCCTTTTAAAAATTAATTTGCAGGCAATAAGTTTTTTGAATTACTCGCGTTAATCATTGATTTTTGTAGTTTTTCAAAAGCTTTAGTCTCAATTTGTCTAATTCTCTCTCGACTAATTTTATATTTTTTACTTAATTCGTCTAAAGTTTTAGGTTCTTCAGAAAGTCTTCTTGAAATAATTATTTCTTTTTCTCTCTCATTCAATATTTTCATCGCACTATCTAACAATTCTTTTTTATCATCATACTCTTGTTTTTGAGAAAAAACTAATTCTTGGTCTAAACTATCGTCAACTAACCAATCTTGCCACTCATCGGTCTCGCCGTTTTTAATGGGGTCGTTAAGTGATTTTTCTTGACCCATCATTCTTCTATTCATATTTATTACTTCATGAGAGTCCACATCTAACCTTTTTGATATTTCATTTACTTGCTCATCTTTAAGATCTCCTTCTTGTCCTGGTGCAATCTGATTTTTAAGTTTCTTTAAGTTGAAAAAAAGTTTTTTTTGTGCGGTTGTAGTTCCCATTTTGACTAAACTCCATGATCTTAATACGTATTCTTGTATCGAAGCTTTGATCCACCACATTGCGTATGTTGCAAGCCTAAATCCTTTTTCAGGATCAAATTTTTTTACTGCTTGCATTAAACCTAAGTTTCCCTCTGAAATTAATTCATTTACAGGAAGTCCGTATCCACGATATCCCATTGCAATCTTTGCCACTAGTCTCAAATGACTGGTTACTAATTTGTGAGCAGCATTTAAATTTCCATTTTCTCTCCAGTTTTTTGCCAGCATATATTCCTCCTCTGCATCAAGCATGGGAAATTTTTTTATTTGAGCTAAATAAATAGACAAACCCCCAACTGAAGGAATTGGAAGATTGTTGATTTGATTTTTATCTCTCATAATTCTTATTTACATATGAAATTTTTTAATTCAAGCGTCTAAATTTTCAAGTAAACTCAATATTTTTTTAAACTCATTCGGCAAATCTGAGACAAAACTCATCCATTTTTTTGTCAGGGGATGAGTAAATTCAAGAGTTTTAGCATGCAAAGCTTGACCAGATAATTTGTTAAGTTTGATATAAAATTCATTATTAATCTTTTTAAATTTAATAATTTTCTTTCCGTATTGTTTATCTCCAAGCAAAGAAGAGCCTTTATATTTTAGATGTACTCTAATTTGATGAGTTCTACCTGTCTCTAGTTCACATTCAATTAAACTTATTTTTGGAACATCTTTTATGTTGTAAACTTTTATAGTTTTATAATTTGTAATTGCTTTTTTCCCTTTAACATCGCTTACCGTCATTAATTGTCGGTTTTTTTTATCTCTAGTTATCAATGTAATAATCTTACCTTGAAGAGGCCGTATTACTCCCCAGGCTAAACACAGATACTTTCTTTTGATAGTATGATTGCTAAACTGAGCACCTAAATTTGAATGAGCTAAATTATTTTTTGCAACTAAAAGTAGACCGCTAGTTTCTTTATCAATTCTATGAACAATACCTGGTCTAAGTGTACCATTTAGATCAGATAAATTTTTTTTAAATTTATATAATAAAGCATTCACCAAAGTATTTTCATAATTACCAGCGCCAGGATGGACAACCATTCCTTTTGGCTTATTTAAAACTATAATATCTCTATCCTCATAAATTATATTCAATTCTCCTCTTTTTGGAATAATGTTTTGAATATTTTTTTCAACAATTTTAATTGATATTAAATCTTTATTTTTAATTTTAGTGGCGGGCGATAGAACCAAAACATTATTTAATTTTACCTGCTTTCCTTCAATTGATTTTTTCAAAAAGGATCTTGTATATTTTTTAATATTTTCTTTTAAAAAAATATCTAACCTTTTCCCGCTATTTTTAAAATCGACTGAAAATTTAATTGTATTATTCATAAATTAATCTAGATTATTCATATTGCGCCGGTAGCTTCAACTGGATAGAGCGCCGGATTTCGGCTCCGGAGGTTATGGGTTCGACTCCTATCCGGCGCACCAAAATTACAGAATCCAGTCTTTAAATAATTCTTTATTTTTTAATATATAATCTGGAAAATTATCATTTAAATCTATCTTCTTATAAATAATTTTTCTTTCAAACAAGTCTTGATGTAAAGCAATTTTTTTTTTAATCGAGTCAATATTTGTAAATCTTTCTTTATTATACTCTTGATGAGAGTAAGAATTAATTTTTTTTTTTATTGATTCTGGATTTTTCAAAAAACTAAAATGCCAACCTCCATTATTAATTAACTGAATATTTTTACTAAAAATTTTCCAAAAGGGCTTTTTTTTTGTCTTTAAATTTCTTAACCATTGAGGTGATTTTAAATATTTTTTTTGGCATATTTTAGTACCTGGCCAATCTTCATCAGTTACATTAAGTAAATTTATTTTTGACTGAAAATTCTTTTGTAAAAAACACGCATATCTATTTTCTATCTTAAATTTTTCTAGTTTTTTCGGATTAGGTATTTCATCGATATCCGAAATCATTATTAAATCATCATCATTATATTCTTTATACCCTCTTTCTAAGGCATTTCTTTGGAATTGATCTCTACTATGATTTTCATGCCAACCTTTTTTTGGCGATTTAACATTATAAGGTAAATCATCAACTATAATATATTGAATTTTATTTTTAAATTTTGAAAAACTATTCATATTAAAATTTAACTTCTTATACTCACCAGCGTGATCTTTTGTTGCTTCAACAATTATAAATTTATCTACTTTATCTTTTAGGGTATTCAATCTAATATCTAAGACTAAATCTTCATCAAAATACATAAAACAGTCAATTAATTTCATATTTTTCTGGTGGAACTTGTAAATCCAAGTTTTTTTTGATTTATATTTTTAGATGAACAGTGCAAGTTAGATCTATCAAAAATTAACAAATCTCCTAATTTCCATTTAAAAATTAACTCTACCTCTAAACCCTTTAAATTGTTAATATCTTCATGGCTTAAATATTGATGATAGGTTTTTTTGTCAAAATCTTTTTTACTATATAAATCTAAATGTTCTGAAGACCTTTTATTATAACCAGCTGCAGAAAGTTCTTTTGGGTCAATGGAGAAAGTAGTAGAACAACCGTAAAATCGGTTTTTAAATATAATTGTTTCACCTTCATTAGAAAGTGGTAGCAAGGTTTGTTTGTAAATTATTTTATTAAAATCAAATCCAGTATCAACATGCAAAGTAACAGGCATATAACTTTCTTGAAACAATCCTAGGCTTTCTGAGCCATCTTTAGTTTTAGGGTTATCCATTTCGTAATCTCCAATAATTTTTTTCAGTTTCTCATTATATTTATTTTGCAATTCTTTATTAAAATCAATAGACCATTTTTTTTTTAAAATTTTTTGTCTTTTGTTATTTATTTCAATTGGTAGTTCATCATATAGTTTCCGAAATAATTTTATTTCTTCTCTGTCTATAAAATCACTTATAACAAGTGGTTTGCTTTCAAATTTTTTTATTGTATTAATAAATTGATGCAATTATTCTCCCATATTTATTAGAGTTCCACGTAATTTAGCACCGTTATATGAGCAATAGAATGTAATTATGCCTATAATAAAGTATATAAACGAAATTACACAAGCTTTTAAAATTGAGTAATAATTCACTATATCATCAATCAATATTCCTCTCATTTCCTCAAACAAATGAACAAGAGGTAATAATTTTGCTATTAACTGAAGCCAACTAGGCAAAATATCTATTGGATAATAAATGCATCCAAGTGGAGCTAAAAAAAACAGACTTGCCCATGCAATATTTTCAAAAGAGGGACCGAATCTTATTAAACCCGATGTTACAAGAAGACCAAGAGTTACACCAAAAATGTATAAAGACACCAGTAACAAAATAAGTGGAAAGCCAATTTTAAAAATTGATACACCGAATAAAGGTATAGCTAATAGGGCGGCAGGCACTAGACCAATTAACGTTCTAAAAACAGCTGTAAAAGTCAATGCTGCAATTATTTCGTTAATTTTGATAGGAGCTATAAAAAGGTTTGTAAAATTTCTGCTCCATATTTCCTCAAGAAACATCATATTATAGCTAATACTAGATCTAAACAAAAAATCATAAAGAATTGCAGCGCTTAAGATTATTCCAACAGTATTTTCGTAGTAAGATGAGCTTAATGTAAAAAATTTAGAAATAAACCCCCAAAGAAAAATTTGAATTGTAGGCCAATATATTAAGTCAAGAATTCTGGGAAAAGATCCTTTAATTAAGTAAACGTGTCTTAAGCTTAAAGCATATATTTTATTCCAATTCATTCTCACTCCTTGCAATTTTTAAAAAGGTTTCCTCTAAGTTTTTCCTACCGTGTTTATTTATCAATTGTTTGCATGTTCCCTCATCAACAATTTTACCTTGTTTCATCATAATTATTTTATTACATAATCTTTCCACCTCTTTCATATTATGAGAAGCTAATAGCATAGTAAGTTCATTTTTATTTTTATATTTCTCTAAATACTCTCTCACAAAATCCCCTACATCAGGATCTAAGCTAGCGGTTGGTTCGTCTAAAAAAAGTAATTTAGGTTTATTTATTAAAGATTTAGCCAAAGAAACTCTATTTTTTTGCCCTGAAGAAAGTTCTCCTGTGTTTTTATTCAAAAATTTATTTAAATTAAGATCTTCAATTAATTCCTCAATTCTCTCTAATTTATTACTAACCCCGTACAATCTTGCATAAACCTCAAGATTTTGTCTAACAGAAAGTTTTTTTGGTAATTCTATATATGGTGAAGCAAAATTCATTAAACTTAATAAATTTATTCTACTCTTCGACTCTAATTTTATTCCGTCAATAAAAATTTCTCCGCTAGTAGGTGTGATTAAACCTAACATCATTCCTATAGAGGTAGTTTTTCCACATCCATTCGGACCAAGTAATCCTAATGTACAGTTTTTTTCAATCTCAAAGCTAATATTATTTACTGCTGTTGTAGATTTAAACTTTTTTACAAGATTTTTTACTTCTAATTTCATTTATGCTTTCGATGCTCTTTTTATCCTATCATTAATTGCTATTCCAGAACCTAAATTGGGAATTTTATCTATTTGAATTTTTTTATATCCTCTTTTTTTTATCATTCTAAAAATTTTATATAAATTTGCTGCTGCTTCATTAATATTTTTTTTTTTACTTAAACTGAAAAAATTTTTTTTATTTTCATGTTTACGCCCTAAATAAATAAAAGCACTGTTTCCATCATATTTTTTTTGATTAATTAACACAGGAATTCCAGGTGAGTAATGTTTTTTCATCAATCCCGGTGATCTGTTATTTTTGATGCGATTAGTTTTTATTTTTGATTTTAAAATTTTTTCAATAGCAGTTTTATCTATAATCCCTGGTCTTAAAATTTTGGGAATACTCGTTAAATCAATTACAGTTGATTCGATACCTATTTTACATTTTCCCCCATCAATAATTAAGTCGATTTGTTTTTTAAATTCCTCAAATACATCTTCAGCTTTAACTGGACTTATATTTGTAGATTTGTTTGCACTTGGCATAGCCAAAGGAAAATTTATTTTTTTTAATACAGATCTAATTATATTATTTTTAGGAAATCTTATTGCAACAGTATCTAACTTAGCACATGCAAGAGGATGAATATTTGAGTTAGAATTTCTTTTTAAAATAAATGTAATTGGTCCTGGGCAAAAATGTTTGTAAAGTTTTTTAAATTTATCATTGATAACAACATCTTTGATTGCATTTCTCATGCTATAATAATGCACAATTAGTGGATTCGATTTAGGTCGACCCTTTAATTTAAATATTTTTTTAATCGAATTTTTTGAGTAAGCATTTCCGCCTAATCCGTACACTGTTTCAGTGGGCAATCCAGCAACATCGCCATTATTTAAACTATTAATCGTTTTATTAAGAATTTTTTTATTAAATGTAAATATATTTGAATAGCTATTTTTCATAATGTTAATATTATTTAATAGATGAAAATTGAAAATATTCCAGCTGATATAAAAAGTAAATCATTAAAAGAAACGAGAGACGAAATTGATGCAATTTTGAGTAAATTGGAAAATCTTTCAGTTAATTTAATTGATTCAAAGAGCGATTATCAAAGGTTAATTCTCCTTAATAAACATATGGAGGGATTGTTCAAAAAAATGTCTAAAGAGATTTCAAAAAAAATTTAATTATGAAAAAAAAATTAATAAAGAATGCAAAAAAAATTGATCAATTTCTTATTGGGTTTTTAAAAAAACAAAAAAATTCTTTGTTGGTCAAACCAATGAAGTATGGGGTTATTTCTGGGGGAAAAAAAATTAGATCAACCATTATACTAGATGCTGGTAAAATTTTTAATATCAATTCAAAAAAACTTATAAATATTTGTGCTGCTGTCGAGTGTATTCACTCTTATTCTTTAATTCATGATGACTTACCTTCAATGGATAACGACCCAATAAGACGCGGCAAACCTTCAACGCATATTAAATTTGGAGAGGCGTCCGCAGTACTAGCTGGAAGTTCACTGCTCACACTAGCTTTTGAAATTATTGCAGATAAAAAATATTTACTTAATTTAAAATCAAAAAATGAAATAATAAGATCTCTAGCTAGCTGTTCAGGACACACAGGGATTGCAGGAGGTCAAGAACTAGATTTAAAATTTGAAAATAAAAAAAAAAATTTAAATCAGATTATTGATATGCAAAAGAAAAAAACAGGTAAACTTTTTCATTTCTGCTTATATGCAGTTGGTACTGTTGCAAATCAAAATCATAAAAAAAAAATTTTTTTAAGCAAACTAGGAGAAGAAATTGGTCTATTATTTCAATTAGCTGACGATCTTCTTGATTTTAGAGGTTCAAGAAAATTATTAGGCAAACCAGTCAAAAAAGATAATAAAAAAGGTAAATCGACTTTATTAAGTTTAATGGGTGAAAAAAAAGCTTATTTGTATGCTAATAATCTTAAGAAAAAAATATTGCTTAAATTAGAAAAACATGGAAAAAAAGCAAGAGAGCTAATTAATACAATAGAGTTCATACTAGAAAGAAAATTTTGATGGGTAGACTTATAAAACAAATAAATTTTCCTGCTGATTTAAGGAATTTTAAAAAAGAAGACCTTAAACAAATTTCTGAGGAACTAAGAGATGAATTAATAGATGTAGTTTCCGAGACTGGAGGTCATTTAGGTGCTGGCCTAGGTGTCGTGGAGCTGACAGTTGCATTGCACTATGTATTTGATACTCCCAAAGATAAATTAGTTTGGGATGTAAGTCATCAGTGTTACCCTCATAAGATTATTACTGGACGAAGAGAAAGAATTAAAACACTTCGAAAAGGTGGTGGTTTATCTGGATTTACTAAACGCGCAGAGAGCGAATACGATCCTTTTGGTGCTGCACATAGTTCAACCTCTGTCTCTTCCACACTTGGAATAGCAGTCGCAAAAAAATTATCTAACAATAGTAATAATGTAATTGCAGTAATTGGTGACGGTGCAATGAGTGCAGGCATGGCTTATGAAGCAATGAATAATGCAGGTGCTTTAAAGTCGAAATTAATAGTTATTTTAAACGACAACGATATGTCAATTGCAAGACCTGTAGGTGCAATGAGTAAATACTTAGCTAAACTTTTATCAGGAAAATTATATTTTAGTTTTAGAGAAACAATAAAAATGATTATTTCCTCTTTTTCAAAAAGGTTTAGCCAAAAAGCTGGCAAAGCAGAGGATTTATTAAGAAATATTGTTACAGGAGGAACATTATTTAGTGAGCTTGGTTTTTACTATGTGGGTCCAATAGATGGACACGATGTAGAGAATCTAGTGCAAATCCTTGAAAACGTAAAAAATTCAAATCATCAGGGCCCAGTACTAATTCATGTTAGAACACAAAAAGGAAAAGGATATAAACCAGCTGAGGACTCTGGAGATAAGTATCACGGTGTATCCAAATTTAATATTTCAACTGGCGAGCAGTCAAAATCAAAGTCGAATATTCCATCCTATACAAAAGTTTTTGCGGAAACTTTAATAAAGCACGCTGAACAAGATACTAAAATTATTGGTATTACAGGTGCAATGCCCTCTGGAACTGGTTTAAACTTATTTGAAAAAAAATTTCCTGATCGAACCTTTGACGTTGGAATAGCCGAACAACATGCTGTCACTTTCGCAGCTGGATTAGCTACAGAGGGTTATAAGCCTTATGCTGCAATATATTCTACATTTTTACAAAGAGCTTATGATCAAGTAGTTCATGATGTTGCTTTACAATCACTACCAGTGAGATTTGCAATAGACCGCGCAGGATTAGTTGGTGCAGACGGACCAACACATGCTGGATCATTTGATATTACATATCTTTCAACTTTACCTAATTTTGTTGTCATGGCTGCTAGTGATGAGGCTGAACTTGTAAGAATGATAAATACGTCTGTAAACATAAATAATAAACCTTCAGCTTTTCGTTATCCTAGAGGCAACGGTATTGGAATTAATTTACCTTCAATAAATGAAACTTTAGAAATAGGTAAAGGAAGAATTATTAAAGAGGGAAAAAAAGTAGCTTTACTTAGTTTTGGAACAAGGCTCGAGGAATGTAAAAAAGCCGCAGAGCAACTCTTGAAAAAAGGGATTGATTGCACAATAGTCGATGCAAGATTTGCAAAACCTTTAGATGAAAAACTAATTATGGAAATAGCCTCTAATCATGAAGTTTTAATTTCAATTGAAGAGGGTTCTATTGGCGGTTTCGGTTCTCACGTAATGCAATTTTTATCTGATAGAGGAGTATTTGATAGAGGTTTAAAATTTAGATCTATGATTCTTCCAGATGTATTTATAGATCAAGACACCCCTGAAAAAATGTATGAGATTGCCGGATTAGACAGGATATCTATAGCTAACAAAGTTGAAGAGGCTTTAAACTCAAATATAATTTTAGCGAAAAATAAAAATAAGATTTCTAATTAACCACACTGTGCTCTATGCATTAACAAGTGATCGAGCAAAACACAATTTATCATTGCTTCACCAATTGGAACAGCTCTAATCCCAACACACGGATCGTGGCGTCCTTTTACAGAAATTTTTGTATTTTTACCTTTTTTATCTATAGTCTCCCTGCTGGTTAAAATTGAAGAAGTTGGTTTTACTGCAAATGATGCAACAACTTCCTGACCAGAGGAAATTCCTCCAAGAATTCCGCCTGCGTGATTAGTTTTAAAATTTATTTTTCCAGATTTTTTTCTTATTTCATC
>CESW01096068.1_pt1 | contig 15269 bp, 11 predicted proteins | sample 531171 | NCBI WGS metagenome assembly CESW01 (sample SAMEA2621859, study PRJEB7988) | marine metagenome | biome: marine biome (ENVO:00000447); feature: surface water layer (ENVO:00002042); material: "saline water (ENVO:00002010), including plankton (ENVO:xxxxxxxx)" | depth 5 m
GATGACCTTCAGGCAGAGGGCATGTTTGTCACTCACTCTCCGATGCCTGAAGACCTCCCCGAATGGGCACTTTATGCAACCAACAATTTGACCGTGGTGAGGACTCCAGCTGTCCCTGAGGATTTGCCCCTGCTTGTCCATTTTCAAAGATTGGGCATCACAACCATGAAACGCGCTGAGCTTTTGGGTGCAATCACTCATGACCAACCCACATTGGCTGTGGCAGGCACACACGGAAAAACCACGACCTCCAGCTGGCTTGCAGCAATGCTTGACGTGGGAGCGCAGGGGTGCCACGCATTTTTGGGGGGCATTGATACCCGTACTGGAACCAACTATCTCACACGACCTGAGGCCAAATGGCATGTCGTTGAGGCCGATGAATTTGATCGAAGTTTTCATCAGCTGCATCCTACTTGTGCCGCCATTACCAACCTCGAGCCAGATCACCTCGACACATATGGAACATCCGAAGCCTTTCGAGCCGCGTTCGAACAATTCGGCAAACAAGTCTCAGACACCCTCATTCTTCCATTTGACCTGACTTGGCCTGACATGAAGTCTGGGCCTTCAATTGAACGTTTTGCGCTGATTGAAGAAGGTCAAATCGCACCTCAACATGTTCGGAATTGTGCCGTGGTGTCACTAAACCAAAGAGACATTCTTTTTCAATTGGGGGATGTACAATTCAAAGCTCGACCAGCCATCCCTGGACGTCACAACACCGCCAATGCCTTGGTTGCGGCAGCACTGGCTCTTCATGCTGGTGCAAGCCCATCTCAAATCGCCCATGCAGTGGAAAATTTTCGCGGCGTCAACCGACGAATGCAGGTGCACTTGGATACCCCAGAGGCAGTCTACATTGATGATTATGCCCACCACCCGACGGAGTTGGAAGCCCTATTGAACGCCGTTCGAAATCAGTGGCCTGATCGAAATGTAACCCTGATTTTTCAGCCACATTTGTACTCAAGGACACGTGATTTTAGCCATGAATTTGCCCGAGTATTGGGGCTAGCTGACCAGCTTTTTTTACTCCCCATTTACCCGGCTCGCGAGGCTCCCATTCCGGGTGTTGATGCACAATGGCTGTTTGATAACATCTCAAGTCCACGCAAACATCTTTCAACTTCAGATTCCATCTTCGGAGACTTGAAGGCTTCTTCTGCAGACATCTTGGTGACAGCTGGTGCAGGCGATATCGATCGTCTTGTGCCACAAGCTTTAGAGCACATGCAGAACCGCCGGACCTGAAGTTATGATTGCACGAATTCTAAGCACCATCCTCGTTCTTACCGCCCTTGGTATGGTATTGGGTTTCGCTTGCATCGAATCAGAGACTCGACGCGTGAAAGGCGTTCAAGTGGATGTCAAGGATGAGGGTGTTGTCAGCTTCCTCGATGCTGAACTCATTCATCGGCAACTCGGAACAACACGCCTTGAAGGCGAATTGATGGTAGATGTCGATTTGCAATCTGTGGTAGATCATCTCCAAGCCCTAGATGCTTGTGCTGACGCAGAGGTCTACCCAACAATGAATGGCGTGCTCCACATCGACGTATGGCAGCGAAGGCCTGTGATGAGGGTTCACCTCCACGAAGGCCCCGACTATTATCTCGATGAAGATGGGCAGCAGTTAAGTCTAGATTCTCACTTCACACCCCACATTCCTGTCATGCACGTCCTGCGAGAATCGCAAGCAACAATGGGGTATCGTTTTGTGATGGCGACCCGCAACGATGCATTTTGGAATGCCCTCACAGATCAACTCTCAGTCAATGATCACGGAGAATTGGTATTGCATCCTCGGTTGGCAGGACACAAAATCGTTCTGGGCAACGACGACGAACACGAACACAAAAAGCGCAATCTCTTGGCCTTCTATCGGGCCCAAGTGGATCGCGGAAATCTCAGGCATTTTAAATGCATTGACCTCACTTACCGCGATCAAGTGATTGCACAACGCTACCCATGATGGACAACCAACTCCCCAAAAACACGGAAGAAATCGTCGTCGGACTTGACATCGGAACAACGAAAATCGCCTGCTTCATTGGTCAAAAGAACGAGTTTGGCAAAATTGAATTGCTCGGCTACGGGCGCAGCGAATCGGTAGGCGTGTCACGCGGAGTGGTCGCCAACATTGACAGAACTGTTGCTTCAATCAAGCAAGCCGTGCAAGAGGCTGAGCAAAAAGTCGGCGCTCAAATCCGTCTCGTGAATGTTGGTATTGCGGGACAGCACATCAAAAGTCTGCAGCATCGAGGCCTCATCACCCGAGAAAACTTAGATGCAGAAATTGGTCAAAATGACATCGAGGCTCTCATCGAAGACATGCACAAACTTGTCATGCAGCCAGGAGAAGAAATCCTCCATGTCATCCCACAAGAATTCACGGTCGACAACGAGCAGGGCATCAAGGATCCCATTGGAATGTCAGGGGTTCGATTGGAAGCCAATTTTCACATCATCACAGGTCAAATGGCCGCGGCCCAAAACATCTACAAATGCATACGCAAAGCAGGGCTTGAAGTCGATCAGCTCATTTTAGAGCCCCTTGCTTCAGCTGCCTCTGTTCTCTCCGAAGAGGAAAAAGAAGCAGGTGTCGCACTCGTCGATATTGGTGGCGGGACCACAGACATTGCCATTTTCCAAGACGGCATCATTCGTCATACAGCTGTGATTCCCTTTGGTGGAAATGTCATCAGCGACGACATTCGACAAGGCTGCCAGATTATGAAACGTCAGGCAGAGCAATTGAAAAAGAAGTTCGGTTCTGCCCTTTCACAAGAAACCAAATCCAACGAAATCGTCTGCATTCCTGGATTGACAGGACGCAAGCCCAAAGAAATTGCGTTGAAGACCCTGGCCCAAATCATCGAGGCCAGAATGACCGAAATCATCGAGCACGTCCATTACGAAATCCGAAGTTCAGGTTTCGGCGATCAACTTATCGGAGGAATCGTCCTCACCGGTGGCGGATCACAACTCAAGCATGTCACGCAACTTTTCCAGTTCGTGACTGGACTCGACTGCCGCCTTGGGTTCCCGGGCGAACACATCGCAAAAGCTCCTGACGAAACCGCCATTCCATCCTACTCTACAGGTGTGGGTCTTGTCATCAAGGGATATGACCGCATCCGTACCAAAACCAACGAAAACCCAACGACGGGGAACGATCGATTGTCTCTTCCCAACATGGGCATCCAAAAGTTCATGCAAAGCGTCAAAAATTGGTTTGAAACAGAAGACCTAGCCTGATTCCCTTCCATCTGAAAACAATCTCCCATGCAATTCAACATTCCCCAGTCTTCCAACTCGCCAATCAAAGTGATCGGTGTTGGCGGTGGCGGCTCGAATGCCGTCAACACGATGTTTGAGCAAGGCATCACAGGTGTCGACTTCATCGTGTGCAACACCGACGCCCAAGCCCTCGACATCAGTCCAGTGCCTCGTAAAGTTCAGCTTGGAGCCACACTCACAGGCGGACAGGGCGCAGGATCTTTGCCCGAAGTCGGGAAAAATGCTGCCATTGAAAGTCTCGACGAAGTCACAGATCTCCTTGGCGCCGACACGAGTATGGTCTTCGTCACAGCCGGGATGGGTGGTGGAACTGGAACTGGAGCGGCACCAGTCATTGCACAGGCATGCAAAGACCGCGACATTCTTACCGTTGGCATCGTCACTGTCCCTTTCATGTTTGAAGGTCGCCGTCGCAATCAACAAGCATCAGAAGGCTTGGAAGCCATGCGAGCGGCTGTCGATACGTTGCTCATCATTCGAAATGACAAGCTGCGTGAGTTGTTTGGCAATCAGACCATTCGCAGCGCCTTTGCTAATGCCGACCAAATCCTATGCACTGCTGCCAAAGGCATCGCTGAAGTCATCACCTTGACTGGGGAAATCAATGTGGACATGAATGACGTCAACACCGTCATGCGCAACAGTGGACGTGCCATCATGGGATCAGGGAGCGCATCGGGACAAGGTCGTGCGCAAAAAGCCGTAACTGACGCACTCGAAAGTCCACTCCTGAATGACAGCGACATCACTGGAGCCAATTTCGTCTTGTTGAACATCACGTTTGGGACTGAGGAGATTCTCATGGATGAAATCATGGACATCACCGATTACATCCAAGATGCAGCAGGTCAGACTGCTGAAGTCATATGGGGATATGGCACTGACCCCAATTTGGGAGAAGATCTTTGCGTGACTGTCATTGCCACAGGATTTGACGCGACAACCTCCAAGTCTGTAACGCAAGCTGAAGGGCCAAAAAAGATTTGGCTTCATTCAAATGACAAAGGCGAAGAACAGACCACTTCTCCTGCCAACGAAGCGGAACAAACTGAACCATTCCTGAAACAAGATGAGGAGCCTGCGACAGATGTGGACCGCAACAAATGGGACGTGAATATGCCTCAGCGAGAATTGTTTCCTACGCCTGAATCAACCACAACCAGCGATACGGACATCCCCTCTACAGAAAAACTGGCAGACCTCCCTCAAGACAGTTTAAAGCACGCGGAAGCGCAGGAAAACAATGAGCCTGAATTGAATCAAGACTTGCCAGAAACACCTCGCGAAGAGGAAGTTTCCACCAACGAAGAATTCATCATCTACAACCTTGACGAGGTGCCAGAACCCGACGATTTGACCGCTGACGTGGCCAAGAATGAAGACACGCCCGAGGAGCCCGAATCAAATCAATTCCAAATTGCAGAGGATAACACAGCAGAGCAAGCATCACCGTCCGCTCAACCTTCACGTGAGGCGTTCGCGGAACGTCAGCGTCAAATTACTCGGAGCCTCGCGGAGTTCAAAAGCAAACTGAATCTCCCAGGCAGAATTGCTGACTTGGAAAATGAGCCAGCATACAAGCGACGCAATGTGTCCATTGATGACACCCCCCAAAGCTCAGATTCGCAAGTGAGCCGCATGCACCTTTCAGAAGAATTCGACGAAGAAGGCAACCGCAGGGTGGAATTGCGGAATGACAACTCCTTTCTTCACGACAACGTAGACTGATGTCCAACCTTGCTGAATCCATTTCGGAAGGCATCAAAAATGCCATGCGCGCCAAAGATCGAGAACGACTCACGGCACTGCGCGACATCAAGAGTAAAATCATGCTTGAAGCAACGAAAGAGGGTGCAGGGGAAACTGTGGATGACGCCACAACCTTGGCCATTCTGAGTCGACTGCTCAAGCAACGCAATGAAACTGCCACTCTTTACAGCGAGCAAGGAAGGGAAGACTTGGCAGCAGAAGAGCTTGCGCAAGCTGCGGTCATCCAGGAATTTCTTCCAGCGGCACTAAGCGAGGCTGAAATTGAAGCAAAAGTGGCCGAAATCATTGAAAGTGTGGGGGCATCATCCATGGCGGACATGGGTAAGGTGATGGGCCTAGCCACATCGGCAATGGCAGGACAAGCAGACGGCAAGGTCATCTCAGGACTCGTTAGAAAAGCCCTTTCCTCTTCATTGTAACTACAAGCTCAAACGAACACCCTTCCGTGCGTCGTTTGTACAACCGCACAGGCCTCTGATGTCATCGAATTGCAGGCGTCGTGGGCTCGCGACGGTATTTCAATCATGAGAACCTCACTTTGGGATTTCATCGCGTAGCCATCGTGGGCTCAGGTGACTTTGAGCTCAGGTCACTTGTGGTCGTGAAAACCCTGCCAAGTTTCATGTTTCTCACTCCGGCAACACGAGTCGAACATCCAAGCCCGTGACCACCAGACTCAGATAATTTCGAGCCAGTCCCGAGATGGATCCAGAAGCCCACGTATTCTCCGCCCAGGCATCTCGCCCGAGCGGACTGGACCAAAACCAACCAACATACCATCCCGGCCTGCCACCCTTGGCGCGTCTTTGAATGCCAACTTCTGCCATGACGGGCACCGAGATGAATCGCGTTCGCCCTTGGTAAGCCTGCACGACATGATCTGCGCCGGGACCTTGTACCAATTGGCTTACCACAGTCTCGCTGGTTTTCCACTCCAAACCAAGACCTCCACTGGCCTGAATTTCTAAATCATTGTAGCCAATAGGAATGCGAATGCCTGCCAGCAGAGGTATGCGATACGCCAGGCTCCTCATTTGAGACAGAGTATCCACACTTGATATGTCGAGCGTGTCATTGGCGAATGCCACAATGACAGCGTGCTCCCTTCGAATCCATTCAATGCCGCCGCCCAAGGTCCAACCCTCTTTCAATCGACGATGAATGCGAAGACCTAATTCGGATCCAAACCGTGGCGACCACGTTGCATCAATCCCCCCACCAGCCACCTGGGTGGGCTGCATACCCAATGCGTCCGTGGGGACATGAACTCGAGCCACCACGTCCAACTCCCAAGGGAGCCCTGCCTCAACCTGTCCGTGTGCCGTTGTAGACGTCAACCAACCAACCAAAGCCAACCCGATGATGGCCGCAGTGAACAAAAGCAAGCCCCATCGCCAGTTTCGACTGGGAATAAAGTGACTTCTAAATTCCGCATAAACAAGGTGATTCATTCTCAGGGCCTCCTTAAAATGGACCTTCGCAATCCCAAACATCACATTTCCGTCCTCCTCATGTCTCTCGAATGGAATGCACTCGTCTTCACAACGCTCTTGAAATCTGCTCGCATAATGCGTCTCACGAAACACAAATACGTGATAGCGGGTGTCACCTGGATGTGTATAGTGATTGACCCAGCGCATGACTTACACCGATGGCCTTTGTTCATGGGGACGTTCCTCACTTAATCCATCATACCACCGAGTGACAAATTCCAACGGCCACCGGTAGGAACCAGGCCAATCTCGATCTGGATAGCCAACATACATCAACCCCATGACCTTGGCCTCTTCAGGAAGTCCCATTGCCTCCTTCACCTGAGGAAGATTCATGAATTTGGGTGTGGTCCACTTGGCACCCAATCCATAGGCTGTGCACATGAGATGCATGTTTTGAATTGCCCCAGCCACAGCCCATTCTTCATCTTGACGAGAAATCCTTTGGTTCACGTCAGGCACCATTCCGATACCAATGACGCAATTGCATGTATCCAAGCGGTGACGCAACTTGTCAAGTTTCTTTTCAACGACGCCATCCGTGCCCATCTGAATTTGATACCACTCTGGCAATCCTTTTCGAATGATTTCCAGCCCCTCCCCTTGAAACACCGTAAAGCGCCAGGGCTGAGTCATGCCGTGATTGGCTGCCCAGGTGCCTGCACGCAGGACTTCTGTAATGACATCCCGATGAACTCGTCTCGCCGACAGCTGCTCTGGCGCGAAAGAACGTCGATCTTTGATCAAAGCGCTTACATCACTCAAATTATGCCTCATGTAACAAAGGTATGTGTCACCCCGGTGTAGTTCACCCCATCCAAGACCCGCTATTTACATCCAAGGCTTGTCCTGTCAACGTTTCCACCCTTGGTCCATGTTCACCATCCCCAAGCCCCGAGAATAAAAAGCTCACCCATTGTGCCATTTCTTCAGGCGTGCTCATCCGGTTGGCAGGCAGAATTTCCTCTTGTTGAGCCTTGGATTGTTCGTAGGAAATCCCCTGCATGTCAGCAAGAGCCTGGATGGTGTTTTGAGCCATTTCTGTATCCACCCAACCAGGACAAATCGCATTGACCATGATGCCTTGCGGAGACCATTCCACAGCCAAAGACCTCACCAATCCCAACAACCCTGTCTTGCTTGTGACGTAGGCCGATTGCCCGGGAACTCCAAATCTCGCCAACACGCTGCTCGTCACTACAGCATGCTTAACCCCATCCGTTCGATCTAAGTAAGGCTTGCAGGACATCAATGTGTTGTAGGTACCCGTGAGGTTGATTTGAATGATTTCTTGCCAACGATCGTTCTCTCCAAATGCATTTGGCCCACCAATTCCAGCATTTGCGAAAACCCCCACCAATGGATGACGCTCCAAATTTGCCTCTGGCCCTGAAAGCCAATTCTGCAAACTTTGAACATCGACAACATCCATGGAAACCATCACGTGCTCCCGATGACCTGGTAAGGATGCCAAAACATCGTGCAAAGGTTTCTCCCTGCGGCCCAACAAGATCAATCGAATGCCCTCTCGGTCGGCAAGTGCTCGTGCAGTTGCGGCGCCAATGCCGCTGCCTGCTCCTGTGATAAGGATTGAATTCATGATTTCAAAGAAACAAAAAGGCCCGGCTTACGCCGGGCCTTTCTTTTATCCATTACTCAGATTAGCAAATCTGACCGAATGCCGTCAGGAATTCGAGCAAGTCCGCTGTAGAGACAGAGCCGTCACCGTTCAAGTCCGCAGGACATGGGTTGGCGATGTCAAAGCTGCAAGAACCATCGTCCGTGACCGCAGTCTCGTCATAGTTCTCAGCACTTGGGTATGTACACCCAGCGCAGCCGTCGAACACACAAGTGGCCACATCAGAGATGTTTGTAGCGGGGTTGTAGTTGCACGCACAAGCGATATCACAACCCACCACACACTGGTCTCCAGAACCAACATTGAATGTCACAGATTCACCAGCTCCACCATTCACGAGACCCGCGAAGGCTCCAACTACACTCCAGCTGACTTCACCTGGGAAGGTGCCTTCAGTGACAGAGAGGACGTAGCAGCCATTCGCCAAGCAGTATGAATCGCTTGCAGAGCTTCCAGCTTCAACAGTTCCTGTTCCGATTTCAGTACCATCTACGCTTGTCAGCGTGTAAGCAGCACCGTTCCAACCGTCGCCGAAGCTGTCGTTCATGTTAATCGTCACGCAGTTGTCGTAGCAGCAAGTGCCATTGTCGATAAGCGCAGCTGCATCATAGTTGCATGCAGTCGTATCTGTACAACCGCCGCATGATTCAAACTCACAAGAGCCATCGTCGTCGGTAGCTGCTGCATCGTAGTTGCAGGCTGTAGCGTCAGTACAACCACATACTGCACCTCCCACAGAAATCGTGATACCGTCGGTAGGTCCACCAGAAGTCAGCACTGTACCATCCTCGGTCAACACTTCCCAAGACACCTCTGATGGCCAGTCACCGTCTGAGACAGCAACGTTGTAGCATCCAGGCTCCAGGCAGAAGAGATCGTATCCAAATTCTGGTCCAGCGAAGTTGTTCGCATCCACGAAGAACGCAGCTTCGTCCAAGGTACCAGTAGCGATCACATCACCAGCAAGGCTGGTTACTGTGTACTCAGCACCATTCCAACCGTCACCAAAGCTGTCGTTCATGTAGAATTGAACAGGAGTTCCTGTTTCAGTTGCACAAACACAGCTCCAAATGTCGCAAGAGCCATCGTCAAAGTTTGCATCTGGGTTGTAGTTGCAAGCACTGGGGTCCAAACAACCATCCACAACAGCAGAACAGGTGAAGTCGATTTCAAATGCTCCGTTGTCGTCTGTGGCAGGGTTGCCATCGACGTCTTGAGCTCCTACATACACGTAGTACAGCAAACCTGGCTCAGAAACGAATTCAAAGTTTACGTCATCCGAATCGAACAAAGTACAGATGCCTGTACCGTCTGAGACGAGTGCAGATGCCACACAAGTGAAATCACCCGCGATGAAGGTAGGCTCGGTGCTGTAAGGTGCGATTGTGATGGTCGCTGTGCCAGCGGCACCTGTATCCAATCCAGCAAAGCCCATGACGTCTCCGAGGCCATCGGTGAATGTCGCACCAGCGCCATTCCAACCGTCTCCAAACGCGTCAACCATGGACAATGTGTAGTCACCTGCCTCAAGGCAAACACTGCCTGTTGAAGGAGCTCCGCCTGAAGCAACCGTATCTCCAGCAGCATTGGTCAATGCCCAAGAAATCTCACTGTCCCAAGAACCACCACCAACGCTGTAGTTGGTTGTGACCAAGCTGTCACAAGGGTCGGCAGGAGGCGTATCTACACCACCGCCGCCACAAGAATCAGTCGCAGAGTAGATGTTGATCTTAGAATCGATGGCAGAACCACACGTGCTCAGTGTGTGCAACGAGCTGTCACCCACGAATGTGTACCAAACACCAGTACCAGGAGATGTTTCACAACCTGCTACGCTCAAGGGAGCGCCTGCGTTAGTTGCACCACCGGTAGAACCTGTAGTCACAGTATTGCACTCCAGTGTAATTGCGTTGTCGCACGTGTCATTCACTGGAACGACGCCTGCAAAGTCACAAGAACCGTCGTCTTGGTTGGCCTCGTCATTGTAGTTGGTCGCAGTTGCATCTGTACAACCGAGGATGATACCAGTTGTCGTGAACTCGAACTCACCACAAGTGCTCTGATCGTCTGTCCAAACCAAGAAGTAATAATCTGTATTGGGCTCGAGGTTTGGCAAGAAGCTCTCCACAGAACCTGCGCACGTTCCAGTCACGTAGCAACCTACAAATGGACCGAGGTCGTCACAAGTGTTACCGCTCAACATTGCAAACCCAACACCTTCGTTGGAGATGTTAGTCGTGTTGAAGAAGAACGTGTTGTAGTTCGCGCTGTTGAATGTGAAGTACACACCGTAAGCAGTTCCTGTACCCTCCCAAGGCACGAAGATTTCTTCTGCGTTGGCACCACAAAGGTTGCCCGTGAAGGTTTCTCCTGTCACTTGGGCAATGGCTCCAGCACACTCGTCATTGGCTGGTGACGTGGTGACTTCTGTATTGCAAGAAGCAGAAATCACAAAGTTGTTGCCGCCCGTTCCTTCCACGCGCACGTAGTAGTCACTACCTGTCGTAGCCGACCAAGTGATGGCACTGTGGAATCCAGTAGGACATCCGTCATTGTTCGTAGCAATGCAAGTCAATGAGCCGTCAATTCCCTGCGTAAACACTGCCAAATCTGTGTTGGTCGCGTAATCTGTGTCTACATCGTTGGCAGGAGTATCACATGTGCTCATGGTGATTTGCTGATCCGCGTCAGAGTTGATCACGTACCATACACCCGCTGCACTCAATACATCGTTTCCATGCTCCAATCCGTCCAAGCCTTCATTGTCGTTTGCGTTTTCGAGAGTCCCCGATGCACTCAAACCACAAGCCAAGGCCTCGGCGTCTGCGACGTCGTCATTTGCTGGAGGCAATTGACAAGATCCGTCGTCGATGCTCGCAGAAGGATTGAAGTTGTTGGCTGCAGCATCTGTACAACCTTCGAAAGAGCACTGACCGCTGAGCGTGAAGTCGACTCCATAGTTTTCATCTGTACCAACAGTTCCGTAGTTGGTGCCAAACTGGTCACTCAACGAAATGCTGACCTCACCAGGGAATGCGTCTGTTGTCGTCTGGAATGAGTAACATCCAGGAGCCAAGCAAATCAGATCGGTACCTACGGACAAACCGTCTCCGGAGAATGCCGTAGCAATTGAACCACTGTCAATCAGTGCTCCAGTGCTTACATCAAAGAGGTAGTACTCAGCTCCAGACCATCCATCACCGAAGCTGTCGAACATGTCGACCTGGAAGATGAACGTTCCTGGGTCACAGTACACGCAATTGCCACTGTCGACAGTTGCGTTTGGATCGTAGTTGGCAGCCGCAGGGTCGAGACAGCCAATGCATGAGTAGTCACAAGAACCGTCATTGATGTCAGAGCCGTCGTAGTTACATGCACCTGCATCGCTGCAACCGCTTACGCAATCAGCTGTTCCAAATGTTCCCTCAGTGCCGTCACCGGACAAAATGACTTCGCCAGAAATGGCGTTGCTCAGGCTCCAGGCCGTTTCACCGGGATAGCTGTCGGGGATGAGTGAAACCACCACACAAGCAGCTGAGTCTTCTACACAGAATGATGTGCTCTCCTCAGAGGCGAAATCACCGCCTGAAGCAACAACCTCCCCGTTTACTGTTACACTGTAAGAGCCTTCACCGTACGCACAGCAAATTCCGTCTCCGAAAGTATCTGTGATGGTGAAGTTGTAATACGTGCCTTGGCAGTAAACGCAAGACTCTGGATCATCTACTGTAGCAGATGCGTCATAGTTCAAAGCCGTTGGATCCAAACAACCGATGCAAGAGTAATCACAAGTACCGTTGTCGAGAGTTGCAGTGTCGTCGTAGTTGCACGCTGTGGGATCAATGCATCCTGCACACGAGACGTACTCGCAAGAGCCGTCATTCACGTTTGCACCAGCATCATAGTTGCATGCGTTGGCGTCTGAACAACCATAAACTACGCAGGCATCCGATCCAGCAAAGAAGAAGAGCTCTCCAACTCCCGCACCTGTGCTTACGACGTTTCCAGCAGCATCCAAAACCTCCCAAGAGCCCTCGCTCGCGTAAAGAGGAATGATTACTTCACCGGTGTAGCAACCTTCAGCAAAGCATCCTTGAATGCTCAAAGATGAGCCACTCGCGAATTCAGTTGAATCGCCTTCGATGACGACACCACCAAAATCACCCGCCCAGGTCCAACCGTCTCCGAAGCTGTCGTAGAGGTTGATTGTCATGGTGTTGTCGAGGCAGCAAGAGCCATCGTCTACAGTTGCTGCAGGATTGTAGTTGTCAGCTGCTGCATCAGTGCATCCGGCTACGTCTGCACTCACGCTGAGGGTGATGCTGCCGGTGGTACCAACAACAGCCAATTCCCCGATAAGTGAACCGGAATTGAAGAATTGCGCCACGGCGCCATTCCATCCGTCTCCATACGAATCGGAGCCAATAAACGTGTAGTCGCCGGGTGCCAAACACCACGTGCCTGCTTCGCCAGCACCGCCACTAAAGAGGTTGGCGCCAGAAGCGTCATTAAGTTGCCATGAGATCTCAGATGGGTAAGAGCCAGTCCCAATCGAATAATCGATTGCGATCTCGCCTTCCGCACACTGACCCCAAGCTCCAGTTGAGAAGAGAAGTGCAAACGCTCCGAGAGCCGTTGCAACCTTCGTGTACATGTTGAACATTAGAACAGGTTTTGGTTTATATCAAACAATTATTTTCCAAAGATTTTCCTTGCCGATTGTCGCCTCAGCTCTAGTCTGACGGCGCAAATCAGGCAAGGTTGCTTCGTGTGCCGCATTCATTTTAACATGAATTCGACACTTTTTAGCGCGACTAAAGTAGCCGAGTCCACCTAAAAAACCAACGTTCGTTAACTAAATCTTAACGGCACAGATGACGATTTCGTCGATTTTTATAAGCTTTTTGTCGTGAAAACAGGTCGCAACTCGTTGGTGCTCAACAAGGTGAGAGGGAGCTCTCGCGTCTAAAAATTGTTCTCTCAACTTCACCACATTTGTGCGTGCCACGAGACACCCAACTTCTTCACTCCTTCGAAACGAAGCTCTCGCAACGTGGTAAGGGTCAAATCCAAAATTTCAGTTTCATCTGACAACACCTCTGCCTTGCGCATCGCCCAGAATTCGTGCAACTTAGCTCTTTCCCAAAGTCCACCTTTTTCTGCCGATTTAAAGATGACCCATCCGCGGTCAAGCAAATCCAAATCGGCAAGTGAGGCGGAAACCTTGTTCAGTTCGCGCAGAAACGCCACCGAGCTGTCAATGCTGCATCCCGTTGCGGGTTGAACCGATTCATCCACGGCAATCACAACCACCTGGTTCAGCAAGATCACCGATTGTGAAGACAACATTTTGCCATGCGCTGCCCAAGACAACCGAAAATGAGACAGCGCGCCTTCAATGGCTTTGCACTCCGCGTCAGTCAACACCCTTTGGGCGGTGTACATCCAAACCCTGGCAGAATCGGGCAAGGTCAACAATTCTATACTCTGGTGCAACGCAGCGGAGGTCAACATAGTCATGATGCAAAGTTCGACAAAGCCACGGCGGGTTTCACCCGGTCTCTCTTGGTTTGGCCATACGGCTAAGAAACCAAGGTACGAGCACCACCAAGACGGAGGGCAGCGGAGACTGAAGAAACCCCAACATGTCCCTCGCAAGGGCATACCATGATTCACCGGGAACAGACCATCCCAACCCCACCATTGGCACTCCTGCAGTCAAGTAAATCAACACCAACCAAGGTACGCGATGCGCAACTCCAGTTGCACGCAAAAAGAGAACATCCAAGGCGAAAAAAATGAGCAGAATAGCTGCGGACAGTCCCCATTTAAATTGAATGAGCTGGCTGCGATCGAAATGGTGAAACACATCCCAGGTCTCCCGACTCACATAAAAATTGTGCCGGCCCAACGGGGCACTTTGCTCCCACCACGTTTTGCGCAAATGAGCCTCTTGATTCCAAAACTGTTCAGTGTCCCCCACTTGGAGGTAGTGGTTGACTTTGATTTTGGATTGCTCTTGCATGAGCCCAAAGCCAAGCATCGCAAGCAAGACCGCAACCCACCATGGCTTGCGCAAGGACATGTTCGGTTGCACACCCTCAGATGCATGTTCCGTCATGACGCCCCAGTTTTGTTCCGTTTGTTCGGCATTCCCCAAATCGTCCAGAGATACCACAAGGCGAAAACAAGGCCGTATATCAGGACTGTGAATGTGTAGTCGTGATTGAACTCAAGCCACTCTGGCGCGGTGGCCTGGATTCGGGCAAGCATCACCACTCGAGCGATGTTGGCCAGATGAAGCAAGGCCATGCCCGAAGGGATGAACCACAGCTTTCGAAGAAACGTTCCAGGGAAAGCCAAAATGAAAATGCAGAAAAGGGCAAAGAGCGCAACGCCGTCGCAGGGAGCTCCGATTTGGACACCAGCATGGCCTGCCATCCCCACCCGATCTCGGTGTGTCGAAGGCTGGGGATACGTTCCGACGGGCCACCCCACGACCTCAAAGGCCCTCTCAGTGGAGCTTACCATGTGTTCAATGACCATTTCGTCGAGCATGGTCTGCGGTTTCAGAATCTGCTCATAGGCCAAGCTCCACAACACATAACCAGCAAAGGCAACCACAAAAAATCGAAACGTCGGCGTCCTTCTCAATTCGCGGAAGTCGGTCATCACTTTTGCAAACATGCTCAGAGGTGGAAATGTGAGGACGACGGGGCCAGATTTCCTGACTTGTGAAATTTTAGTTGGAGGCCTGCTCAGCGCGCTGTCCCTCTTCTCTTCGCCGACGACGCATCGCCGCCGTTGCAAGTCCACCTCCCGCAAGCGCGAGCAAACTCAACCCTCCGTCGAGGGGGATGGGAACGCATTCCAGCGATGGGTCAACATCAGAGCAATCGCAATCACCAACAATTCCGTCACCAACCTGGTCGTTGTAGTTGCCATTTTGCTCGGCTTGGATACAAAAAAATTCTCCCGCATAATCTCCAGAGTCTCCATCACAGCAAATGTCATCTGCATCGTCAACTTGACCGCTCATTGAGGCTTGCGTGGCGAAAAGGAAA
>CESW01032438.1_pt1 | contig 15260 bp, 10 predicted proteins | sample 531171 | NCBI WGS metagenome assembly CESW01 (sample SAMEA2621859, study PRJEB7988) | marine metagenome | biome: marine biome (ENVO:00000447); feature: surface water layer (ENVO:00002042); material: "saline water (ENVO:00002010), including plankton (ENVO:xxxxxxxx)" | depth 5 m
TCATCCTCGTGTCCAGGGAAATCATCACGAGTGTGCCCTCCTCTACTTTCTTCTCTAGCAAGTGCGGCAAGGGTTGCAACTGTTGATACGTCTACCATATTTTTTAGATCGAGTGCTTGATGCCAACCAGAATTATACTTCCTGCTTGTTCCTGGGAAAGCATTTTTTTCTCGTTTGGAAAACCCTTTCAAATCTTCCAATGCTTCTTCAAGTTCTTCCTTAACTCGTATGATACCAACTTTTTGTTGCATCATTTCTCTGATATCATCATAGATAATTCCTGGATTTTCGCCTTCCCCTCTTTCAAGAGGTTCCAGCATATCCCTGATAGCGGATTCTACTTGCTTTTCACTTATACTTGGTTGGGCTAAAGACTTGGAGCGTTTTGCAGCATACTCACCGGCGCGCTTTCCAAACACGATTAAGTCAGATAATGAATTCCCGCCTAAGCGATTTGCTCCATGAAGCCCGCTGGCCGTTTCTCCACAGGCATATAATCCAGAAACAGTAGTCTCTTGGGTTTCAGCATCTACTACTACACCACCCATTACATAGTGAGCAGTTGGTCCCACTTCCATTGGTTCTTTGGAAATGTCAACTCCTGCTAATTCTTTGAATTGGTGATGCATAGAGGGAAGTTTTTCAAGGATTGCAGCCTCTCCTCTGTGCGATATGTCAAGGAATGCCCCTCCATGAGGACTACCTCTTCCAGCTTTGACTTCACTATTGATTGCTTTTGAAACGACATCTCTAGTTAACAATTCAGGAGGCCTGCGAACTGTTGCCAATTTACCAGAAACAACTTCTTCAACCCATTGATCAGATTCTTCTATTGTTTCAGCGTGATCCCCTTGGAACATTTCAGGAACGTAATTAAACATGAATCTATCTTGGTCGCTATTGAATAATCTTCCACCTTCTCCTCTCACTCCCTCAGTAACCAATATTCCTCTAACCGAGGGAGGCCAAACCATTCCCGTGGGGTGGAACTGAACAAATTCCATATCTCGCAATTCAGCCCCTGCCCAAAGAGCTAGAGCATGACCGTCACCTGTGTATTCCCATGATCCAGAGCAGACGGACCAGCAGCGAGTTATCCCGCCAGTTGCTAATACGACAGATTTGGCTGAAAATGCGTGGAAATCTCCATTGACTCTTGTGTATGCAACACATCCTGTAACCCTATCTCCCTCCTTGAGCAAATGTCTAACAGTATACTCAGTGAACATATCAATTCCTTCGTGAATTCCTCTTTCCTGTAACGTCCGAATCAACTCTAGTCCCGTGGCGTCTCCAACGTGGGCCAATCTAGGGAAAGTATGGCCGCCGAAATTTCTTTGATTTATCAAATTCTTTCGGGTTCTATCAAACACTGCGCCCCATTGTTCCAACTCTCTCACTCTGTCAGGTGCTTCCTTCGCATGGTATTCTGCCATTTGCCAATTCGCTAGCCATTTGCTTCCTTTCATCGTGTCATGGAAGTGAACTTTCCACCCATCTCTAGGATCGGCATTTTGTAAGGCAGCGGCACATCCTCCCTCTGCCATCACAGTGTGCGCTTTTCCTAGAAGCGATTTTGTGATAATAGCGGTTTTTGCTCCATTTCTTGCAGATTCAATTGCAGCCCTTAGACCAGCCCCTCCTGCACCTATAACAACAACATCATATTCATGTATAGTGTATTCTTCTTCCATCTTAAGCGCCTCCTATCAAAATAAAACTAAAGTCGTTAATGAAACCCTTTGAGCAGGCAATAGTCCATGCGTCCCCTACAAATACCAGCGTGAGGGAGACCCAAAACCAAAACCCGTGATCTCGGTTGATTAGGCTAATTCTGGAAAATAAAGCTCCACGCATCTTGGAAACGCCACTCACCCATCTATCAAGCATTCCACCGGCCAGGTGGCGCATTGCATGGCATGATGTTACATAGAATGTTAAACAAACAGCTTCTAGCGTAAGTATTATTGTCCCACCTGTCATTCCATAGCCACTGTTTTCAAATGTCATTGTGTGTGTGATATCCCACCACTTGATCAGAAGAATTGGAATTACCATGTATAGGAAATATCTGTGTAGGTTATTCACAATGAATAGTCTCTTTTCACCTTGGTAACCGATAATTTTGTTCACTTCAGGCTCATCTACCCAACAGGCAGTCGGACTTGCGAAGAAGGTTCGATAGTAAACACGCCTCATGTAGTAGCACGTGCCTCTGAAGGAGAAAGGAATCCACAATATTAGCACTGCTGCATTTACCCAAGAGGGATGATTCCAACCAGAAAACATATCCCATTGTAGAACATTTGGTGAAAACATAGGCGATATTACATGGGCTCCTTTTACGTAATAATCGATATGATCAGAGAAGAAAACCACTCTCCAAAGCGTCCACAAAACGGCCAAGATTAGGCTTATGCCCATCACCATGGGTTGCGACCACCACTTGTCTATTCTGTTTGTTCTTCCCATGCCATTAAGCATTGGAAGTTTGATACCTTCACCCATTGATTGCCACCATCATCGCCCCCTATGGGGGCGGAACAGAGGTGCCGAGTATTGACTAGGCTTTTGAGGTGTTCGGCTCATGTTCATGCTAGTGACGAGTAGTCAACTTCAGCTTCAACCATTTCAATTTCGTCAACATCCATCTGCGCAAGTTGTAGTTTTCCAGATAATTCATCATTTACCGCATGCCAGTATGAGTATGACTCTATTACCCAAATACCAGATTCTCGCGTTCCATTACCACTGCCTTTGACACCTCCAAATGGTAAGTGAGCTTCTGCACCACTGGTCGAGTTGTTTATTCCTGTCATCCCGGCTCTGATGCCAGTTTTAAACCGATACGCTTCAAGTCGGTCATTGGTGTAAATCGCAGATGACAAACCGTATGGTGAAGCATTTGCAAGATGGAGCGCATGTTCGAAATCATCTGCCTTTACAACAGTTACAGCGGGGCCAAAAACCTCCTCGTGGAAACAATCCATCTCTTCGGTTACTCCGGTGTATACATGCGGCCACATGTAGACCCCTTCTTCGGGATTACCAACAAAATTTTTCGGGATACTATCGACAGTAATACGCCCATCGCCCCATTCTTTTTTCGCCCCTTCACTGTCTATTTTTGAGATACTTGACAAAAAATCAATTGCATATTTTTCCGAGAGCATTGAACCATACAGAACGTCTTTGTTATGCAGCGAATCTCCAATACGAGTTTCTACTACCTTTTGCATGAATTTGTCCATAAATTCATCGTAAATGTCTTGATGCAGAATAAGATTACCAAGGCTCGTACAGCGCTGTCCAGCAGTGCCAAAGCCTCCCCAATATGCCCCTTCTACTGCATTATCTATATCTGCTGAGGGCATTACAACTAGCGGATTCTTGCCCCCTAGTTCCAAACTGCAAGATACAAGATTCCTTCCACATACTTCTCCAATTGCTTTTCCAACAGACGTGCTGCCGGTAAAAGAGATCTTGTTGATAAGACCATCATCAACAGCGTCAACGAGGTGCTGTCCCGCACCACTTCCTTTTCCATGTATTAGATTTATGACTCCGTCAGGTAGGCCTGCTTGATGCATAATTCTTGCTAGGGCAAATGATAGCAAAGGAGAATCTTGAGGAGATTTCCAAACACAGGTATTACCGCAAATGATAGCAGGAATCATTTTCCAGAATGGAACAGCAGAAGGGAAATTACAGGCGTTTATTATTCCACATACACCCAAAGGTCTGCGATAAGTAAACAATTCTTTGTCAGGAAGTTCAGAGTTAACGGTTTGTCCGTATAGTCTTCTACCTTCAGATTGGAAAAATAAACAAGTATCGATGGCTTCTTGAATTTCGCCACCACACTCTTTCAAAGTTTTACCAATTTCTCTTGCTTGTAACCTTACAAGTTCTTCCTTGTGTTCCATTAGTAACCGACCCATGTTGCCGATTATCTGCCCCCTAGTCGGGGCAGGTGTCGCTGACCATCCGTCAAAAGCATCTCTAGCTGCCTTTATTGCTTCCCTGACATCTGCTTTGTTGGATAGGGGGAACTCACCGAGAATGTCAGTTAGTATTGCCGGGTTAACACTGGAGAATGTCTCTCCAGAAGTGGATAATTTAAGCTGTCCGTTGATTATGTTGTATCCTTTAATTTTGGGTAAGGAATGAGGATTATTATGTTCCATTATATCTAATCCGGCCTCAAGTATGTGCGTCATGTAGACTCCTCGTCGGTTTAGGACATGAATCCTTGCCTGTTTTTTATCACTCTTAGAATTACCAATTATTATTGCAAAAATACCATGACTTAAAATTGAGCCATCGCCCAAGTAGTATTACCGGAGGGGAAAATCCCATGTCCAAAGATAACAACAAATCCATTTCACTAAAGGTCTCAAAGGCCATTCCAAGCGATGTCGGTCATGGGAGGGCCCGTATTAGCGGAGAAAACGGGTTAGATCTAAAGCCAGGAGACATTATCGAAATAAAAGGAGAAAAGCGAGCAACTGCTGCTATTTACTGGCGCAGTCGACCTGAAGACGCAAAAATGGACATCGTTCGAGTGGATGGTATAATCAGAAAGAATGCAGGTGTAAGTTTAGGAGACAAGGTCACGGTTTCTAAAGTCGAAGCAAAAGTCTGTACAAAACTGGTTCTTTCACCTGTCATGGCAAACAAACAGAAAGTGAAATTTGGTCCAGGAATAGAAGGTTTTGCAAGACGTGGCCTGAACAAAAGGCCAGTTGTTGCAGGCGATAGGATATTCATTCCGGGAATGACATTATTTGCTGAGGCTCTGCCATTTGCTGTGTTACAAACAACTCCAAAGGGCATCGTCCAAGTTAATTCCGATACAGACATAGTAATCAAGGACGAAGCCATTGATGATGATGACGTTGGACAATCGCAGGGAATAACCTACGAGGATATTGGTGGAATTGGTAGCCAGTTACTGAAAGTTAGGGAAATGATTGAGTTACCTCTTAAACATCCAGAATTGTTCCGCCGACTAGGCATCGATCCACCAAAAGGCGTGTTGTTACACGGGCCACCGGGAACCGGTAAAACCATGATTGCGAAAGCCGTTGCCACCGAGACTAATGCTCATTTCACGTCAATTAATGGACCCGAAATAATTTCAAAGTATTACGGAGAGTCAGAAAAGCAATTGAGAGAGATTTTTGATGAAGCCTCAAACAATGCTCCAGCAATTGTATTCTTGGACGAAATAGATTCGATTTGCCCCAAAAGAGAAGACGTTAGCGGCGAAGTTGAGCGAAGAGTTGTCGCTCAGATGCTCACCCTAATGGATGGAATGCAGGGACGTGATAATGTAATCGTAATCGGAGCAACGAACAGAAGGGATGCAATGGATCCCGCTCTAAGACGCCCCGGAAGATTCGATAGGGAAATCGAGATAGGTGTGCCTGATAGGGAGGGAAGGAAAGAAATCCTTGATGTCCACACAAGACAAATGCCAATTGCTGACGATTTTGACGTTGACTGGGTTTTGGAAAATTCTTATGGCTTCGTGGGAGCAGATTTAGCTGCATTAGTAAGAGAATCAGCTATGAAGGCGCTCAGAAGATATCTTCCAGAAATTGATTTAGATGAGGATACTATTCCACCTGAAGTATTAGAAAAAATGGAAGTAAAGATGGAAGACTTCCGCGTAGCAATCAGGGAAATTGAGCCTAGTGCTCTGAGAGAAATATATGTGGAAATTCCCGACGTGTCTTGGGAAAGTGTTGGTGGCTTGACTGAAATAAAAGATAGGCTAAAAGAAAGCGTTGAGTGGCCATTGACCAAACCGGAATTATTCGACCACTTTGGTATTAAACCGCCAAGAGGAATTGTCCTGTTTGGTGCACCGGGTACTGGAAAGACATTGCTTGCAAAAGCAATTGCTAACGAAGCAAAAGCTAATTTCATATCTATCAAGGGTCCTGAATTAATCTCTAAATGGGTGGGTGAGTCCGAGAAAGCAATTCGTGAAATATTCAAAAAGGCAAAACAATCATCACCATCCATAATTTTCCTTGATGAATTTGAATCCATTGCAGGAATGCGAGCATCCAATTCACAATCTGGCGGATCAGATGTATCTAATCGAGTGGTCAATCAACTGCTTGCAAGCATGGATGGGGTTGAAAGTTTAGATGGAGTGATAGTGGTTGCTGCGACAAACCGACCAGAAATGATAGATCCTGCTTTGCTGAGAAGCGGCAGATTTGAGAGAGTGCTACACGTCCCTCCACCAGATAAACCTGCAAGGGAAGCCATAATGGAGATACACTCAGAAGGAATGCCCCTCTCGACATTCTCAATGAAGGACATTCTTTCTGGAATGGAGGGATTCACTGGAGCAGACATAGAAGCAGTCTGTCGTGAAGCTGCATTAATAGCAATGCGTGCTGGAAAAAAGAAGGTTACAAAAACCCACTTCTCTGACGCAATAAACCGAGTTAGGCCAACTGTAACTCCTGACATGTTAGAATATTACTCTAAGATGGAGGAAAGACTAACCTCCGGTCTTTCGAACATAAAACGTTCAAGAGACACAGGTTACGGCATGGAGTCTATGTGAAACAGCGTAGTGCGATTTATTGAAATGCTTTGGAGTTGTAGCGCTTTACAGGAGGACTGTCAAATATGTCAAGTTTCAGTGCAGAATTCCTGCAGAGAGACGTTGTTGACGTAAATGGTGAACTTTTTGGACACCTGAAGGACATCGTAATAGACTCAAAAAGTGGAGAAATAACAGAAATCTTGGTGAAAGTGGTTGCTGAAATAGACATCAAAAAGTTACCATGGCCAGCTGAAGATGGCTTATGCCAAGTCCCAGCACAAGAAGTGTCAAAAATTGGCTCGAGAATTGTGTTAAAGCGTTGAGCAATTTTATATCATCTGTCCACAACCTTCTAAACCGAATTGGTAGCGTCGGTTGTCTGTATCTTGTACTAGAGGTGTTATTCTGGATGACAAACCGCGTTTCAACAAGAGAAGGATAATCCTTCAAACAGCATTCTGGTTTGTCCTAATTATGCTGCTCTCTACTGTTGTTTCACAGGTAATTAATATTGGAAAACAAGATGGCCAGTCAGCATATGGAAGCGATTGGAATGATTTGTCAGCATTCAAACAGGATATTAATGACTTAGGTATCGAAACAAAATCTCTTGTTTCAACACCCTTACTTCTTTCTGATATTGAGGATCCTGCAAATACAACATTCATAGTTGCAGGCGTTGAAAGAGATACTCTATCAATTCCCCAATTTTCCTCAGATGGATTTCTAACATTTTCAAGTGAGGATGGATATACTCCAGCCGAAGTAGATGCAATCAAAGAATTCGTACTATCCGGAGGAGATGTTCTAGTAATGGATGATTATGGCTATTCATCTTCGATTGCAGAGGCATTTGGTATAAGTTTCAAAGGTCTTCAGTTATTCGATAATGTGTATGTGGATGAATTGGATCGTAATTTCATATGGATGTGCGTCCAAGAGGAACCATGTGGAATGGATGGCACCCAACTTGACACCTCAACACTTGAGACCCACAATAGGTGGAATATAGAGGATAGCGGTGCTCACGTATGCAAGGTTTACGACGGAATAGAAACCACTGAGTCAGGAGCTGGCGTCTGTCGGGAACATTGGAATCCGGTAGATCGTAGGATACAGTACAATTCCTCCTATCAGGTTCTTCTAAACAATGCAACAACTCTAGATGTTATTCCAAATGCAAAAACTGGCATGGGTGCAACTGGTATTAGAGCAGTGACTTCTGCTGAAAGCCTGATTGACGAGAATGGAGATGGTGACTGGTGGGCAGGCGAGGATTGGGGCCAATTCAATCTTTCAATTGAGGTATGTGTTACACAGGATTGTAACTTTGCTCAAGGCGGCAGAATCACTTTTATTTCTGATGGCTCAGTTCTCACAAATGCACTTTACGACAGAGAAGGATATAACGATGGTAAGTATGGTGAAACTGATAAATTCATTCCCCGTAACGATAACAAAAGATGGGCAATGGATTACATTGCTGATTCATTAGTAGACCCTCTTGTTGCAGAGAGGACAGATACATCTCTTCCCGAAGCTGCACCAAACGCTATGGTCATTTTTGATGAAAGTAGGCATATTCAACCAAGCATTGCCTCAGAGTCTTACAACACAATTTACTTTTTGTTGGTATATTTTACAGGGGAAGGATTAGCAATGCTACTACTATTCCTGATACTATTCATTGCATTTGAAGCGGTATTGTTAAAGAAGAAAGATCCAGAACCATGGAGACACGTGTTTTCTATTATCTATTATGGCTTTGGTGACGCAAATAGGTATACATATTATGCAAAATCAAACAAGATAAAACAGGTATTCCTTTCCAAGGTTAGAAACCAGAATGGTCTAACAAGGGAAGAGTTTGATTCTCTACCCGCAAGAGAACTTCAAAGCATGATAAACGACCCTGTTCTGGTCAAATTTGTGTTTGAAAATAGGAAATATTCATTGGAACAAACCGTTGCTATCGTAAAGAGAATCAAGGTCTGGGGGCGGACATAGGGTGATTTAGATGTGGACACGCAAAGCATCATTTACATTTACAGGAGGAATTGCTCTAATCCTGATTGGTATGATGATTTCTAATCATCAAATGATGATTCTAGGTCTCGCATTCATCGCTTTTATTGTTGTTAATTCTTGGGTGAGTGGTCACGGTGACGTTGAAGTTCAAAGAACACTTTCAGCAGATAACCTGTATAAAGGAGACGACTTGTATGTTGAATTGCTTGTGACCAATAGAAGTCGTCGAAAAACCCAACAACTAGAGGTATATGACAACGTTCCACATGAGATGAAATTACGAAGTGGTCTTAATCAGATGAGGTTGAACCTAAAACCTGGCGAAAGTGCAAGGATTCGATACGTGCTGCGTTGCCCTCTTCGTGGCCATTACTCGATTGGTCCAGTTTCTTTAAGATACAGGAATACTTTCAACCTATCAATTGACGAAATGTATGTTGATCATCACTCTGACATCATAATATTCCCGCAAATTAGAGATGTGGAAGAAGCATTCATCCGATCTAGAACAGCCAAGATGTATACTGGTGCGACAACTCTGAGAACTCCCGGTCCGGGAACTGAGTTCTATTCATTAAGAGAATATGTCCCAGGAGATCCTTTCAAGAATATCAATTGGAAAGCTTTCGCTAGAACAGGCGATCTTATGATCAATGAAAAGTGTAGGGATGCGGTAACTGATCTATACATTATTCTTGATAGTAGAGATATTGCAAGAATAGGTACAGTCTTGAAAAATCCGCTTGAGATGGGCACGGTAGCAGCGGCTAGCTTAGCTTCATTCTTCATCCAAAGAAGAGATTCAGTGTCTCTAACAATCTATGATGAAAAACTGTCATTCCTGCCACCTGATACAGGTGACAAACAGTATTTCAAAATTTTATCTTCACTTGCTGGAGTTGCACCAAGAGGAACTATGCCTCTACAAGCAGTAACAAATAGCCTGGCAGCAAGGTTCAGTCGAGGTAGCCCTGTTTTCATAATATCCTCCTGTGAAGGTGATGGGACAGTACCATCAGCTGTGAGAGATCTTGTAGGTAGAGGTCATGAAGTGACCGTTCTTTCACCATCGTCTGTAGATTTCGAAAGGCTAGTCAGTAGAATCCCTCGTATGTCCTACGAGGTGTTGAAATTGGAGAGACAGAATAGACTTACATCTTTGGCGGGTTTTGGTAGCCAAGTAATTGATTGGATGCCCGATATGGACTTATCACAGGCGCTATTGCAGGTAAGAGGATATTGAGGTGATTAGATGGCGGGAGAAGTAACACCACAGGGAGAAGGGACAAGATCTCTTCATCTTCGTCAACTCCGACTCCAATGGCAAATTGTTACTTTACAAGTTATTGCAACATTAGCATTGGTTTGGATGTATCTCGAGGTTGTATCTACATATGTCGTAGGCAGTATAGACCACACCCAACTATTCGATACTATCGAGGCAGGTACTGATGCCGAGTTACCCCTAGCAGACTGGATATCAGGTAGTAATTCTGATGGTTTGGCGCGTTTTTATGTTCCTCTTGGACTAGGGTTGGGTCTTGGAGGAGCAATGGCAGTATTGGCATTTCAAACACCTAAATTCCAACAACGCGCTAAATTAGCGTTAATCATAGGTGCTATACTACTGCTGGCAGGTAGGTTTGTGTTAGCATATGTTTGGCAGTTGATTGGTGGTGGTTGGGATGTACCAGATGAGGATGTCATACAACTACTTAGATGGCCTTTATTGACGATGTTATCGTTCATAATTTTGACATTTTACCTGCTACCTGTAATCACAGGGACGAAAGGAATCTGGGGATTATCCAGAAGAGGAGTAGCATGGTCAATAGGTTTCACTTTGCTGTTCCTTGCAGTCCATGCGGTCCTTACTTTCCCTCTAATTCGCTCACAACTGGGAAGCTATGGAAGCCAGTTAACCGCCCTCGAAATTATTGTTTCAGAGCCAACAGTGTTTGGTTTGGTAACGAAAGAACAAATTTCTCTAATCTTGATAGCATGTTTAATGATGGTCTTCCAAGAATCAGCATTTGGAGTAATTAGACAACTAGAGTATGCTTACAGGCTACCAGAATCTTGTAAAAGAGATCCTGAGTATGTAGCTCAGATGGACAATATACTAAATGGTCATATCAGGCATACAGCGATATTTCTAACTTTGACTGTGGTCGCTACCACAGTTGCACTTGGTTTCCACTCTGTCCTGCTGGATTTTGTTAGCGATATTACAGGGTCTCAGTGGGCCGCTCAAGTTGGTGAGTCAATAGAATTGACACTCACTTATGGATTGGTAATATCTGCCCTTTTGTTCCTTGGAATAATGGCCTTACTCAGATTTGTAGTTCCATGGCAGAGATTTTGGGGTCTAATAGAATCATCCTTGAGCTCTAGAGATTAATCATTTTGAATATAGGTTTTGTATGGCACGCCCTAACATTTCTGAAAATACCACTGCCATCAATGGCAATAGACACAGCCAAGAAAGCCAAAGTAGAAATCCTGAAAATAATCCTTTTAATTGAATACCAAAGTAAATTGTTAGAGATAGAATCCCAACAAAAATTACCTTTTCAATCCACAGAGGGTATGGTTCTCCCATCAATTCACCTACAAGTCAATTCCATCAAGTGATTCTTCGAGTTGACTAAGGATTGATTCAGAGACCTCTTCTGTTTCAACGGGTTCAGTTCTCCTAGCCCAGCGAGCATCTAATCTTGCAAGCTCTTCTTCCAAGGTTGCTCTTTCATCACTACTAGTGCTAAATTCTGAATCGTTTACTACTTCTTCCTTAACTTCATCATTGGGGGTAGACAGCTCAGACCATTCTTCTGTTATTTCGCTGGTTTCAACAGCAACAGCGATCTCTTCGTCGATTAATTCCCCTTTCATTTCCTCAATAGCATCATTGTTTACCGGCTCTCTTTCACCGGCAGGCATCGAGTCCCTTTCAAATGGTAAAATACCGTCACGCTTGAAATCCCATAGTGCACCTCTTACTTCTCCTTTAACAAACCCACTTGCATCTAACTGAGTTAGTAATTCCTCCAAAGTCGTGGTTGTTGCTTCGAGCTTCACAGCCGAACCAGCATCTCTCATATCCGCCTCTAGATGTATATCATCGAGAGCTTTCTGGATAAGGGCTCTAGTTTCTCTAGCTAGAACAGGTAATGATTCAGGTCTTCTTGTATTGTTAAGAAGGGCTTGAATTTGTTCAGGTGGGGCGCCTAGTTTTTCCAACTGTTCGAGGACGTTTTTGATTCTCCGAAGCATAGTTATAGAACGATCATAGTCTTCTAGAAGGTTCTCTAGATCTAGGACAAGATGGGTTACGGTCTCCCCTAGTTGATGCTCAAGTCTTTGTTGAACAGACCATCTTGCCAGCCCGCGTACCGCTCCAGCGGTTTGTGGGACCTGTCTCTCAAGTAATGACATGACCTCATTTGATAACAAATGCCTTGGAGTTCGAGCGACATGATCAACACATCCCTGAATAACTTGCAATGCTCTTTCAACAGCTCTGTCGAGAAGGGAAACAGAGTAACCGAGAGTTCTTGCATGTTCTAAACGTTCTAAAACAGGACCTAGAGTGTTGAATTTCTTATTTTCGTGTAGTAGGGCCTGAGCAAGCGGTTCTTCAGATAATCTTGCACGGAGATGTTCAGCCTCCTTGATGTCCGACAAAGCCTCTTCATGTGCTAAGGCTAGTGCTTCTGCCTGATCTAGAAGGTTTGACAATTCCCCTTCTGCCTGCCCTCGTCTTGCACCTAAATCACCCAATTCCTTCAAAACCTGCCGTCTCTCATCCATTAACTCACGCATCTCAGATTGGATATTTGCTGCTCGATTTTCCTGTTCATTCAGACGTATTCTGTCTTCTTGGGTCCTTTCTCTGGCTACTTTTGCTTCAGTTTCGACTTGTTTTAGTCGCAATTGAGAGTCACTAATTTTAGCTTCGATTTCTGATAACTCGCCTTGAGCACGCCGATGCTTGTCTCTAGTTGCGTCGACCTGCTCTTCAATCATTCTCTGCCTACGTTGGTCATCTTCTATCCTTGAGCGTATGCTGGCCAAGGTTTCTGAATATGAATCAATATCGCTGGATAAAGCTGCCTCTTTAGATGCCATCTCTTCAATTTTAGCTGACAGTTCTGAACTTGCTTTACTATCTCCCAATATCCTTGCTAATTCTACTGCTCTTTCACTTAATTGGTGTTCTAACTCATTTACTCTTTTAGAAAGTCTATCGCTTCTGGATTCTGCGTTTTCCATACTTGCCTGAGCAGAGGAAATATCTAGTTGCATCTGATCTATTGTCTTATTGTATGATGAGATTTTGCTTTGTATGTCAATGACTTGCTTGTCGGCTTCAATGGCACTAACCTTTGCTGCATTCTCTGCGGCTTGAGCAGCATCAAGAGCTATTCTCAACATTTCGATTTCTCGCTCAGCATCGGATATTTTTACCTCTGAGTTCTCCAATTTTCTACGTAGTCCATCATCAACTGCCGTTGATGTATCAATTTTCTTCAATCCTGTGGATGGAACTGATATAGTAATGCTAAATTCATACTTTGTCCGGTCTTTGCGAAGTCTCTGCAAACCTATTTCAAACCCGTACAATTGTTGCAGATTTTGCATAATTAGTGCTTGACGTGCCTCGGACCTTGTTCTAGTGGTAGTCAACTCTTCGCAAAATTTTGCTAGATTGAAATCTGGGACATTACCGGATTCAGGCCCCAATATCGTTCCTACTGGTAATCTATGTAGGGTCAAAACTCTTCGTGATTCGGTTAGTGAACTAACTGCTTCAACGATTTTGGTTTGTTTAGGGGCTTGTATTGCAACAGGTATTCCCTTGACGAGTGCGACCCTAACTGCTTTGGAAGATTTTCCAGCACATAGGTGACCAGTTATCCCCTCCTCAACAGCAGAGGTTAGCATTGAAATTATCGCATCTGTACCTCCTCTGCCCTCTCTAACAACATGCCCGTCAACAAGAGGTTTACCGCCTAAGCCCATTATCTCTGTTTGTCCTTCCATGACTGATGCGATTTGGTTGATAAGTCTACCATGATCTACGTCTGATTCTGTCCAAACTGCTAGCCCCACGTCTCCTGCCTCGGCTAAGAGGAGTGCACCATCATCAGTGTGTAATGTCCAATGCCCCTCCCCTGCAAGACCTAGGTCACTAGCCATGGCTTTTCTACCTGCAAGGGTCTCTCCTACTTGCGTTGCTAAGGATTCTGCACTGGATGGAAGTTCTCCTGCATCGTGGATCAACATTCCAGAATCTACTGCAATTCCTCCTCTAACCTCTGGTCGTTGAATTAAGGTATCTAGAATAGCAGACAAGTCTCTCGACAGAAGTCTTTCAAGTGAATCTCCTGAACTGATGAGTCCCCTCATATCTGCACTGTGTTCAAAGGCCTCAGGGATAATTTGTGCAACAGATCCTAGCGCAGTTTGACTCCAAGCCCTTGCCGTAAGACGGTGACCATCTACCTCCAATTCTTCAAGCCTTTTCTTTGCTTCAACCCCACAAAGCAGGGTTTTTCCCGCCGCTGGCTCAGCAACCCATCCAACAATTCTTCCAGACCGTATTAATCTGTGGCCACTGGGGGTTGACCTTCTTCCAAGATAGGTAGTAATCGAACCATGTTCAAATGGTAATATGGAACCATCCTGTACATCTATTTCGTCGTCAATCAATACTCCGTAGGGTAAATCGAACATGTCTATCACCTAATCAACGAGTTCAGCATATCTACATCACATTCCACTGCGTGTCTCCACCTTGCTAATCTGCCATTTTTTCCAGATATTATCAAACTAGCATCTTCACTCAACCGGGTTAACAACAACATATTCTTTCCTTCATGCCATAGTTCCAAACCCCTGCCGATGCTGGTATCTTTACCCAGCCTTTCCATTGCTTGAACAATTTTTCCAGCATATTCGACATTAGGAGATTTCCCTTTGTGTCCCACAGAAGCTAACAAGCCATTTTTCTTTGAAATGATGTATGCTTGATTGGCTCCTGGTAAGGTGGTAAAACCGGCCAGAATGCGTTGCATCATGCGCGCTCAAATTACTTGAGGCAGAAAACGCATTCAAGAAGTTTGGCTTTGCAAAACGCCTATAGGGCGATTTAATGGGGTTTTTGATTTTGCCAACTAACCGGCTTTTCCCACTTCCAAATTTTACAAAAATTCCAATTGAAGATTTAATATTCCAATTGATTCTTGCAACCGTGCACATCAAAACCAACACCTCGTGGGAATAACATGGCCGAGATGTTTGAGGTACCCAGTTGCGACAAGTGTCGCAATCCTGCAATTCATCACCAGGTCTACTCAGGAAGAATGATGTGTGCTGCTCATCTTGCTGATAGTGTGCGAAAAAAGGTTTCAAAAGCGCTTAGAGAACAATTAGTATTACCAAAAGGTAAGCATACAACCATACTCGTTGCAATATCAGGTGGTAAGGACTCAGCAGTGTTACTCGAGAGAATTCATGAAAACCTCAGCCAACGCAGGGATGTAACCATCGTAGGGGGCTGTGTAGATGAAGGGATTGAAGGATACCGGCCACCGTCACTTGAGTGCGCAAAAGAACTTTGCGAGAGTTTAGGTGTCAGATTCGAGACGGTCTCCTATCC
>CESW01045199.1_pt1 | contig 15252 bp, 13 predicted proteins | sample 531171 | NCBI WGS metagenome assembly CESW01 (sample SAMEA2621859, study PRJEB7988) | marine metagenome | biome: marine biome (ENVO:00000447); feature: surface water layer (ENVO:00002042); material: "saline water (ENVO:00002010), including plankton (ENVO:xxxxxxxx)" | depth 5 m
AAAAAGTTCAACGCTTGCCCTTCTCGCCGGTCAGGTCCCACCAGATGATGGCCAACTGACTTTTCAAGTTGGACAGAACACCATCGCTCCGGAGTCTTGGATGACCTCTGTATCTCTTTCTGCTCCATGGATGGACTTTCCCAAATACCTCACGTTGAAGGAAATCGTGGACTTTCATGGAATCTTCAAGCTCGAGCGTCCCGGGCACTTAGGTTGGAATGCGCTCCTTGAATCCTCGGGTCTCGATGTTGGAATTGATGTCACCTTGGGTCAATGGAGCTCAGGGCAACGACAGCGCTTGGCCCTTGCTTTGGCTTTTGGGACTCAAACCCACGCATTGCTCCTTGATGAGCCAACAAGCAACTTGGACAATGATGGAATCTCGTGGTTTCAGAACATTTTGGAAGAGATTTCGCTGCAAACGACCACGATTGTCGTCACCAACGACGTCGCAAAAGAAGCTCCAAAAGCCACGTCATTGCTAGAGATTTGAAAAAACACACATGAAATTGTAACCACATCGGAACGGGGGACGTAACAGGGGGAAAATCTTCAACCCTCTCATCTCTATACCGATGAACAAGTTTATTTACCCCTTCGCTGCCGCGGCAGCACTTTTTACCGGCAACCTCTTCGCTCAGGAAGCCGCTTTGTCTAGCGCTCAAAACGATGCGCCTACTTCATTGTTCGACTGCTTTGTGAAAGTGGAAGAGCACAATCGCACTCTCGGTTTTGAAGGTGCAGTTGTCACGCAAGAGTTTACGGCTTGTACAACTGGTCAACTTCAAGAAACTCAGATCACTGTAAAAGGTGCCACTGATGGCGCGATTTACGTAGTGGAGCTCGTGGATTTCCGCGGCAACGTCGTGGACATGACGCGTTTTTCAAAGTCTGATTTGAATTCGGAAACCCTCACATTGAGCCTCAACGCCGGTGTAAAGGCAGGTAAAACCTACTCCATTCAAATCACTGCTCCAGAGGATAAGCCTCTTGCCCTTCGTTACAATCACGGTCCCATGGGTACCCTTTGGAACAATGGAGAACCCGTTCGTGGTCAATTGGCTGGATTCTTTGGCTTTGCCAGTCGCGAATTGTCTGACGTCGACGCCATGAGCCAGGGACGTGGTGAAGACACGCCGCAAGATCGTGCGTTGGAAGGTCAATGTAAAACTCAGGTTTTTGGACATGACAACCGCATCCGCTTGAACGGCAATGGCAACTCCGCTACACAAACATTTTCAGCATGCTCAGAAGGTGTCTTAGAACACATCTCTGTCGGGATTCAGGCCTCTTTTGATGGATTGAAAGGACGCTTCTTTGTGAAAAATGCAGAAGGAGAGGACCTTTACACCCAGACCATCTACAATCGGAACATCGAAAATGGCGTGTTGAATCTTCCCCTTGAAATCCGCGTCGATCAGGGCGAGCAGCTGATGTTCGGCATCAAGACCTTGGAGAATCACCGCCTTTCTTTGCACACGAATTCTCTTGGTCGTGAAGGCGTATGCAAGCGCAATGGTGCGACAATCGAAGGGAATTTGGAATTCACAGCTTACATCGCTGAGTCAGACAATACTCCTGCCCGAGCTGAAATTCAAGCCGCAAAGGTCACGACCTTTCCCAATCCTTTCTCTGATCACATTTCCGTGCGTGTTGAAAATGCAACCGACGGCAAAGCCATCGTTCAACTCCTGGACTTTTCAGGAAACGTATTGCGCTCAGACTTGATTTACGTGAAAAACGCCGAAGGAGAAATCACCTTCGAAACTCGCAACATCGAGCGCCCAGGTTACTACGCCCTTCGCGTGATCCAAGGAGACAGCGTCAAGAACGTCACCATCATGAAGCGCTAATTCCCCGCCTCAAGAACATTGAACAGCAAACGAAACGGCTCGAACCCAATCAGGTTCGGGCCGTTTTTTTTGCAATTATTTCCGGTCGATTAAATCCAGTGCCGTCTTCACGGGTTGAGAACACGAAGAGGGAATTTCTACAAACCTCGTAAGCCAACCAGACATGCCTCCATTCCACAGACCTGGATATTCCAACACCTTGACCAAATGCCCTTGTACTGTCTTGGTGGCCATCATGAACCGCGACGAATCAACGTAAGGTCCCAACTGCTGACCTGAACGGAACATGCAGACCATATCCACAGGATTAAAGTGTGTTGCACTTTTCATGACAGATTTATGCTGTTCACCAAACTCAATGGATTCGACGATTTGTGGACGAATCAAACCGGCATCGAGACCTGAATGAATACGAACCCAATACGGGCCGCCACCCGGCTGACCTTCATTTCGTACGACACCAACCAAACGCATGGGACGATTCAACCAAGCCTGAGCATCTGACGTAGAAAGCTCTGCATTGAGATCAAGACCAGCACCGGAGGCATTTAACCATTCAACAACGGACTTGGGAGCCACTGATTTCCCTATCAACAAAGTACAAAGGCGCTCCCGTTCCTCAGACCAAACCTGAGAAACCGATAACATCGCGCGAGTCCACTTCACGCGCAAGGATCGCAAGCTCGGAGATGGAGCGTTGTCAATGTTGCGAATGACAAGCATCGGCACGTTTAATCCCTGAATTAGGGGAAGCAGGGCGCCATGTCCACCTCGACGACGGACAATTTCACCCGCAGAATCTGTCAGCCAATCCCCACCATTTGTCAAAATGGGAACATCTGTTTTGGGGTCCTGTTGCAGCAAATGCCAGCGCACATGAACGTTGGTTCCCGACAAATGCTTTTCAATTTCATGTTGTTTGGCATCAGAAACGGTGAACCACACTTTTCCTCGTTCCGGAAAGAGCATTTCCCACATGGCAATGTGGGCGTCAAATGCATTTTCCACTTCGTCACCATCGCAGTGAAATGGGACGATTCCCTTAGGCATACGTCCCTCATCCACCTCATGCCACAACACCTCACACGCTTGTTTTGCACTTGCTGTTTTCATGGAGCCGTATCGAGCCTGAACCGCTGCCTTCCATGTTTTTCCGAAAGCGATGCGATCAACAGATTCCCACAATTTGACCTGAGCTTGCTCATCGGTTTGCAAAAAACTGAACATGCGAGTGGCTTCCCCAGAAGCCGGAACCCACAACCCACATTGATCTGCCATGTTGCCATCCCAACTTTCACTGAGCTTGGCAACTTGATCTGAGCTCCACTGTTCGACGCCATCACCAACTGTGCATGGACGGACGACATCCACTCCTTGGATTGGATGTGAAAACCGCAATCGGCACTCTTCAAGAGACAATTGAAAAAGCGATTCCTCCGATGCTTCCATGCTTCGAAGGTACGCTCAGGCTCTGCGAATATTATGCGCGACGCAGGCGTTTTGATTGAAACTCACGGCCAAGCGACGTTTCTCTCAAATCTTTTGAAAGGACCTCGCATACCACCTCCATTTCACTGGTCAATTCAGACACCAACCCTGGAAGTTTGGAAGGGTTTTTTCCAAATTTACTCGTGTGCTCAATGTCTAAAATGAGGGTAACCAGGCCTGCCATGCCCAGCATGTTCACACTTGACTTCATCTTGTGAGCGAGAGGGTGCAAATCAGACCACCTTGCCTGACGAATGCACGAAGTCATGTCGTGCCCATACTGAGGGGCTTGAATCAGAAAAAGCTGGACAATTTCATGAACCATTGACTCATTACCGTGAAACACATGGTTGAGATATGTCAGGTCGTAGTGCCGGTTCATGTGTGGGACTACGAGTTCCAGCATAAAAAAGTTACATCCACAGAGGTCCGATGTAGATTCGCAGCATGAGCCAAGACAAAAAGCCCCATGTGTTGGTGACCGGCGGCGCAGGATACGTTGGCAGCCATTCGGCAGTGGCCTTGCAAAATGCTGGTTATACGCCTGTGCTCGTCGACAACTTGCAAAACTCCAACATGCAGGCGGTTAGGGGCATCCAGAAGCTTTGCAGCCAAGAGGTTCCCTTCCATACCATTGATGTGCGAGATGCAACACGATTGCATGCCCTTTTTCAAGATTTCATTGAAGCAGGAAATCCAATTCGAGGAATCCTCCACTTTGCCGCACAAAAATCTGTAGGAGAAAGCGTAAATCATCCCGCCATGTATGCTTCAAACAACGTGGGAGGTTTGGGTACACTCCTGCATGTGGCAAGAGAATTTGAAATCAGGCACATTGTCTTCTCCTCAAGTTGCACTGTCTACGGAGAACCCGTTCACGTCCCGGTAGATGAAGGCACTCCATTCCAAGAAGCCGAATCACCCTACGGATGGACCAAGCAAGCCTCCGAACGAGTGTTGCGAGACCACGCCGCCGCTCAAAACCAAGAACGCATTGCACTCTTGCGCTACTTCAATCCAATTGGCGCTCATCCCAGCGCCATCATCGGAGAACTCCCCCGGGGAGTACCAAACAATTTGGTTCCCTTTCTAACTCAAGCCGTCGCAGGAGTCAGAGACCGTCTAACAGTCTTCGGTGGCGACTACCCCACTCCTGACGGCACATGCATTCGCGATTATCTGCATGTGATGGATTTGGCAGAGGCGCACGTCGCAGCCTTGCAGTGGTGTTTTGCCCAAAAGACTGCGTCCTCGGTGGTACGTCCATTCAATTTGGGAACCGGAAAAGGAGCTTCCGTGCTCGAAGTCATCAAGGCATTTGAGCATGTAACTGGAGAGGCTGTACCCTACGTCTTGGGAGAACGACGAAGTGGAGATGTGGTATCCATTTGGGCCAATGCCTCTCGGGCACGTGAAGAATTGGGGTGGACAACCAAGCGCAGTTTAGAGACTTCGCTGGCCGATGCTTGGAAATGGCAGCAGACGCTTAAAAGAGAGTGAACCACACCGAAGTGACACCAAGGACATAGCCCAGGTACAATTCACCCGACGTATGTGCACCCAGATGCTGTCGACTCCAACCCACAAGACCCGCGCTTAGAATGAGAGCCGAAATCCAACTGAGACTCCAAATTTGGTCTGTCATCGCCACATGAAGGTACACACCCATGATGCCGCCTTGAGCGAGCATGTGCATGCTGATTTTGATTTTCCAAGTGACAATCCATGCAAAAGCAATGGCCACGACAAGCGAGAGCAATACGTTTCGATAGAACAATGGAACCTCGACCGCCGTGCTTTTCACCACCAAAACGTAGGCCATCAGGTAATAGGCGAATACCAACAAAAAGGGCCAAGGCCGCTCACGTCTCATGCGGATATCCCAATCACTGATGATTCCTCTTTTTTTAAGAATAAACATCGAAATCGCTGGCGCCAAAGTGTTGATCAACAGCAAGACAAAGAGATAGGAAAACAGGGCCATGCGATGCGTGAGATACCCATCAGTCGCCAACAACAAGCCCAGAGTAAGCAAAGGCATGCAAAGCGGGTGCAACACCACACTTACCAGATTGGCGAGCTTCGTCATTGCAGTTCTTTACGAAGTCGTGCCACAGGCAGTCCAAGTTGCTCTCTGTATTTGGCCACAGTGCGTCGCGCGATGTTGTAACCTTTGGCATTGAGAAGGACACCGAGTTTTTCATCCGAAAGTGGCTTGCGCTTGTCCTCCTCGTCAATCGCATCTTTCAAAATCTTCTTCACCTCGCGAGAACTGACCTCTTCCCCACTGTCGGTGCTGATTCCTTCAGAGAAAAACGACTTCAATGAGAGGGTGCCATACGGTGTCTGAACGTACTTGCTGTTTGCCACACGTGAAACTGTGCTGATATCCATATCAATGCGCTCGGCAATGTCTTTCAAGATCATGGGCTTCAAATCAACCTCATCGCCACTGAGAAAATAGGCACGCTGGTGCTCCACGATGGCTTGCATGGTCTGTGTCAAGGTTTTTTGACGCTGCGCAATGGCATCCACAAACCACTTCGCAGCATCAACTTTTTGCTTGACAAAAAGCAACGCTTCACGCGTCGACTTGTCCTGCTTTCCACCCTGCGCATACGTGTCCATCATTTCGCGGTACGTGCGGCTCACTCGCAACTCAGGTGCATTTCGCCCATTCAGCTGCAAGACAATGTCATCCCCATCGACTGAGAGCAGAAAATCTGGAATCACATGGTGAACCACGCGAGTGGACTCGCTTCCTGCGTTGCCCGGCTTGGGATTCAGACGCGTGAGTTCGTCCAACGCAGTTTTCAGCTCTTCCTCACTGAGATTCAATGCAGTTTGAAGTTTGCCGTAGTGCTTTTTGGTAAAGGCCTCGTAGTGTTCACTGAGCAAGGCCGAGGCAAGTTGAAGGGGCTTTTGTCTGGGGTCATCCGCCGGTTTCTCCTCTCGCTTCCGCGCGATCTGAAGAGCCAAGCACTCCTGCAAATCTCGCGCACCTATTCCAGCAGGATCCAACGTTTGAACCACCGCCAACGCCTCCTCCAGCAGGGATTGAGGGACATCGACACCCTGAGTGAACGCAAGATCATTTACAATGCTTTCCAAATCTCGACGCAAATACCCAGCGTCGTCGAGGTGACCAATCACGTGTTCCGCCAGTGCGCGCAGTTCTCGAGAAACATCCAACAAACCCAACTGATCTGCCAACAATTCCCTGAACGACGCGCCACTGCCTAAAGGAATGTCCTTGTCTTCGACATCTGCACCGTAATTGTGGATACTCAATTGATAATCCGGGGTTTCGTCATCGAGATATTCATCAAAGTCAAAATCTTCCAAGGATTCTGACGTCTCTTCATCTTGTGGGTCCAAGTCGTCTTGCATCTCCTCGCGATCTACACCCTCCTCCAAAGCTGGATTGGCCTCCATTTCTTGCTTAATCCGTGCCTCGAGCTCCAACGTCGGCACCTGCAACAGCTTCATCAATTGAATCTGCTGGGGAGAAAGCTTTTGGAGAAGCTTTTGCTGAAGACTCTGTTTGAGCATGTGTTAGAATTCTGCGTTCAGCGGGGTTCTTGGGAAGGGAATGACGTCGCGAATGTTCGTCATGCCGGTGACGTACATCACAAGTCTTTCAAAACCCATGCCAAAACCACAGTGTGGAGCTGAACCAAACTTCCTGGTTTCCAAATACCACCACACATGTTCTTCGGGGATGTTGAACTCAGCGCATTTCCGCTTCAGCACATCCAAGCGTTCCTCTCGTTGACTGCCCCCGATAATTTCTCCAATTCCTGGGACCAGTACGTCCATCGCGGCCACAGTCTTACCATCGTCATTGGTTCGCATGTAAAAAGCCTTGATGCCGGCGGGATAATCAGTCACAACGACAGGTCCACCCACATGCTTCTCGACAAGCCATCGCTCGTGCTCGCTCTGCAAATCCACTCCCCACTCCACAGGGTATTTGAACTTCTTCTTTTTGTAGGGCTTTGAATTCTTCAAAACCTCGATGACCTCCGTGTAAGTCAAGTGCTCAAAAGGCGCATCCACCACTGCCTGCAAACGACTGCGAAGCGGGTGTTCATGGCGCTCCGCTTGCGGCAACTGTTTCTCTGCATCCAACTCGCGTCTTTCAAGGAAAGCCAAATCTTCGGCGCAATTTTCCAAGGCATACGTCAAAACGTACTTCAAGCAGTCTTCGGCCAAAGCCATGTCGTCTTGAAGATCAGCGAAGGCAATTTCCGGTTCAATCATCCAGAATTCAGCCAAGTGGCGAGATGTGTTGCTATTTTCTGCTCTGAAGGTTGGGCCGAAAGTATAAACCTGTCCCAGGGCCATGGCTCCGAGCTCCGCCTCCAACTGCCCGCTTACCGTGAGATTGGCCTCCTTCCCAAAGAAATCTTGGGTCACATCTAGAGTCCCATCCTCATTTCGTGGGAGATTGTCCAAGTCCAAAGTTGTGACACGGAACATCTCCCCCGCTCCTTCCGCATCGCTTCCGGTGATGATGGGTGTGTGCAATTGGTAGAATCCGCCTTCGTGAAAAAACGTGTGCACCGCGTATTGAAGTGCGTGACGCACTCGAAACACTGCTCCAAATGTGTTGGTTCTGAAGCGCATATGCGCTTTTTCCCGGAGAAAATCCAAGCTGTGTCTCTTCATTTGAATTGGGAACTCATCTGGATCTGCCCTGCCGAGGATTCGCAATGTCGTCACCTTGAGTTCTGTCGCTTGCCCTCCTCCTTGACTCTCAACCAACTCACCCATGGCCTCGATGGCTGCCCCAGTATGAAGCTGCTTCAAAATTTCAGAATGCGTGGTTTCCTTGTCCACCACCAGCTGCAAATTGTGAAGCGTGGATCCGTCATTGACAGCGAGAAAACGATCGTTACGGAAAGTTCGAACCCATCCACATACGCGAAGGTTTTGTCCAACCATGGAGTCGTTCAACAAAAGAGAGATGCGCGTGCGCTTGGGGGTCTGAGAATCCGTCATATCAATGGCTTTTCCCTACTTGTCAGGGTCCACACACAAAGTAAAGACAGAGCGCCCGGCTTCCCCTCGCCGAAAGCAGGAATTTCGCTTGTCATTCGTCTGACTCAACTCGTCCGTCTTTCAGGCAAACCGTGCGGTGAGCATAGGCGGCAATTTCTGACTCGTGAGTCACAATAATTATCGTGTTCCCCGCCTTTTGAATGTCGCCAAACAACTCCATTACCTCTTGAGAAGTCGCAGAGTCCAAATTCCCGGTCGGTTCATCAGCCAGAATGATGCTCGGCTTCATGACCAAGGCCCGCGCCAATGCCACACGCTGCCGTTGTCCGCCACTTAACTCGTTGGGTCGGTGATCCATCCGATCGCCCAAACCCACTTCATGAAGCACCTCTTCTGCACGTGCCATTCTTGCCGATTTGCGAGTCCCGGCATACACCATTGGCAATGCGACATTTTCGCGGGCCGTGTACCTGGGCAGCAAATTAAATGTTTGAAACACAAAACCGATTTCACGATTGCGGATGTCCGCCAGTGCATCGTCTTTCAATAGACTCACATCCTGGTCGTTGAGGACATATGTCCCAGAAGTCGGACGGTCGAGGCACCCAAGCATATTCATCAGCGTAGATTTCCCGGACCCCGAGGGGCCCATCAAGGCCACGTATTCATTGGCTTGAATGCTCAAATCCAAGCCATCCAACGCGTGTACCACCTGATCTCCAACATGGTACGTCTTGCGCAAATCACGTGCATCAATCAGAGGTTGTCCACCATTCATGGTGCGAAGTTAGGACCGGCTTTCGCAAACAACCTTTGCCCACTTTTGTAAGTTTGGATTGAATCGCCCGCAAGGGACACTGGAAACCAGCTCATGACCTCATTTCTTAAAACCCCAAGTCTGGTCGCAGCAACCTTAGTTCTTTCCCTGGATTTGTGGGGACAAGTGACAATCACCCAGCCTTTTAACAACCCGGAAGCATACATTCAAGAAATTTTACTTGGTGAGGGTGTCACCGCGACCAACATCACCTACACCGGTGGGCTGTCGCAACTGGGTTTTTTGGAGAATGGAAGCAACGTTTTCTCCGTCGACGCGGGCCTGATGTTGAATACGGACAATGCCCTCTGTGATGCCCCCTGTGCAGACTGTTTAGGTGGCGGGACAGATGCTGATTTGCTCAACGTGGCAAATTCAGTTCCTCCTTTGATCGGGCAACCTTTTTCAGTGAGCAGCGTCAATGATTTGTGCATTCTCGAATTTGATTTCGAAGCTGGAGGAGACAGCATTGCATTTAACTACGTTTTTGGTTCTGATGAATACCTAACCTATGTCAACTCTCCGTACAACGACATTTTTGCGTTTTTCCTAAGTGGTCCTGGCATCTCGGGACCCTATGCCTCCCCTGCAGCGTTCCCAGGAGGAGCCATCAACATCGCGCAGGTTCCCGAATCGGATCCCTTGCTGCCTGTGACCATCAGCTCCGTGAACAATGTGACCAACAGCGAGTATTACATCGACAATCCTGGCGGAAGCGCGGGTACTGGACCTTACGACATTTGCACCAACGGTTTCACATCCACGTTCACCGCTGCTGCTGCTGTCCAATGCGGAGAAACCTACCACATCAAACTTGCCATTGCCGATGGCTCAGACACAGCTCTCGAATCATTTGTTGTCCTTGAGGCAGGGTCCTTCAGCTCAAATGCGGTAAATCTGGAAGCGGATGCAGTTCCATTCTCAGCGGGAGGCCTTGAAAACCTCGTTCCCTACGAAGAGTCCATCGGCCTGCCCTCGGTTTTCAATTACCCCAACGGGGAGTCATTTCCTTTTGGTGCGTGGTTTGCGAACAACGAAACCATTGTCACAGTAGATGGGGAAGAAACGGTCATCGATGCCGTCATCATCGAGGGGTGCAACGATGCGCGTTTCACCGTCATTCGACCTGATGTAGAAGCCGACATGTTGGACACCCTTTACTTGACTCTTGATGGATCGGCGATTTCCGGATTGGATTACAGCGATACATTCGACCAGGTCATCATGAGCCCGGGTCAGACGCAAAGTGAAATTACACTTGGCGTGGTGGACGACGGTGCCGATGAGGGTGTCGAATTTGTAGAAATCACTTACGACTACATCAATGGGTGTGGCGAATTGATCTCGACCACTTCCAAAGTGGTCATTCTCGACCCCATTCCAGTTGAAGCCACCGCAAGTGAGTTGGATTGTCAAAACGCCGACGGCACTCAATTACTTGGTTACGATGATATCTCGGGTTACGGTCCCTTCAGATACGTCTGGGACAACAACGAATGGAACAATGCGTGGGCCGACCCAGCCAATTGGACCTTGGCTTTTGACTCCTTATTTGCCATGACCGACGACGACGGCATGCTTCTCCCCAACCACAACATCGAACTCGTTGTCATTGACCAATGTGGTAAATCGTTCACATTTGCACAGGAAGTGCTTTACCCGGTCATGACCGAAGCAGAAATATGTGGCGGATCTCAACAAGATTTCCCGGCTTTTAACTCGGCTATTTTGATTCAAGATGTGCTCTACAATGGTCAATCTTTCTTCTCAGGAAGTCCAGGTGTCCCTCTGACGGTGGACGCCACAGCAGTAGGAGAACGTTGGAAATTAAATGGCATTTCTGCCAATGACGTCGACGAAATCTGGCAAGGAATCATCACTCTCTTAGATACATGTGACTATGAGACCGAGGCGCTCGTTCGCGTGCGGGATTGTGTCGTCCCAAATGTCTTTTCACCTGACGGCAGCGGCGACAACGACAACTTCCGCATTCGAGGCCTGGATGGATTCATGGGCTCCAGACTCATCATTTACAATCGATACGGCACCGTTGTCTTTCAAGATGAGACTGCCGACGACAACGAATTTGAGCTTGTTTGGAATGGCCAGTATCTAAACGGCAACGATGCCCCAGAAGGTTCCTATCAATGGGTGCTGATTCGATCAGACGGACTCAATGAAACAGGCCAACTGTCTTTGATTCGCAAAAACTGACCGTCACTTTTACACCAGAGACTGACCCGTCATTTCTGGAGGCTGTGAAAGATTCATCAATCGAAGGATTGTTGGCGCAACGTCGGCCAAAATGCCATTTCGAACCAATGTCTTCTGGGGGCAATGCACCCACACAGGAACAGGATTAGTCGTGTGGGCTGTGTGCGGCGTGCCGTCACTGTTGCGGGCCACGTCTGCATTCCCGTGGTCCGCAATGACAACCACGGCATATCCCTCGGCCTTGGCGGTTTCCATGACCTGCTTCAAGCACTGATCTGTGGTCTCGACGGCTTTCACCACCGCCTCAAACACACCGGTATGGCCGACCATATCGGGATTTGCAAAGTTCAAGCACAGAAAGTCGGGCTGCCATGTGTTCAGGGCATCAACAGCTTTTTCTGCCAATTCTTGCGCTGACATTTCCGGTTGAAGATCGTACGTGGCCACCTTAGGGCTCTCAACCATGATGCGCCGCTCACCTTGGAAGGGAGCCTCTCGTCCCCCGCTGAAGAAATAAGTCACATGTGGATACTTTTCCGTCTCTGCCATTCGCAGTTGGGTGAGGCCCTGAGCACTTACCACTTCTCCCAGAGTATTGACCAGATTGGGCTTGTCATACACCACGTGCAAACCACGAAAATCTTCATCATAGTTGGTCATGGTAACGTAATGCACGTCAAGCGGAGCCATGTCTTGCTCTGGAAAGGGTTCCTGAGTCAGGGCTTGCGTGATTTGTCGACAGCGATCCGTTCTGAAATTGAAACAAATCACGACATCACCAGGACGGATACGGCCATCCACTCCCTCAACCTGAAAAGGGACGATAAATTCATCGGTGATGCCGGCGTCGTAATGCACTTGAACGCCAGTTGCTGCCGAGGCATATTGGTTTGGAACTTCCCCAACGAGCGCACGGTATGAATGCGCCAGACGTTCCCAGCGCTTGTCACGATCCATGGCATAGTATCGACCATGAACGGACGCAATCTGTGTCTTTTTGTCCTCCAAATGAGACTCCAAATCGGAGAGGCAATCGATGCCCATGTGCGGCGCAGTATCACGTCCATCCGTAAATGCATGGATCACACAATCAGGAACACCCATCGCCTCTGCTGCATCTATAAGTGCGTGAAGATGTGCCTGATGACTGTGCACCCCACCCCGCGAGACAAGCCCCATAAGGTGGAGACGCACGCCCGGCGATGACGCCGCCCGAAATGCGGATTGGAGGACTTCCTCCTGCGCAAGTGAACCGTCAGCCACCGCCCGGTCAATGCGCAGCAAGTCCTGGTAGACCACTCTGCCAGCTCCGATGTTCATGTGCCCCACCTCACTGTTCCCCATTTGACCATCAGGAAGACCTACATGTTCCCCATCGGTAAGCAGTGTCGCATGAGGTGTACTGCCATTTAAGCCATCGACATAAGTCGTCTTCGCCACTTCAATCGCATTGTTGCCGTCAGACTTGCCGAGGCCCCAACCATCCAAAATAATCAGCGCCGTTTTCACCCAGCAAATGTAGAGGACAGCCGTACTTCACTGAGGCCAAACCAAACGAACGGCAAATCCCTTTGGGTCGAGTTGGAGCATGTCCATTTGAGCCCCGTGTAAAAGTGCCGTTTGAGAAACGAGATGCAAACCAAGACCGGTACCGGAGCCTTCCTCCTTGAGTCTCACAAAAGGGGCTTTGGCTGTTTCTCGATCGACGGCGGGGATGCCATTTCCTTCATCTTTTACTTCGAGTATTGCTTCGCCTTCTTGGACTTCCGCCACAGCCTCAATAGGTCCTTCGCTGTACTTCAGCGCATTTTCGATGAGGTTAGACGCTGACAAGACCCACAGAGCACGATCACCATTCACCTCCTGCGGAACATCAGGTTGATGTATCCGCAATCTGCTTTTGTTTGAATCAGCAACACGTGCGGCGGCATCATCCAAAATGCTGCCCCAATCAAAGGCAGAAGCTTGCACATCTGTTTGACGCTGAAGCCTTGTCGCGACAAGCATTTCTTCTACTCGATGACCCAAATCTTGCACCCCGTTTTGCATGTTTTCCAAAATCGCAGCACGGTCATCTTTCGTCAAAGTCAGCCGCCTCAAAGAGTCAACGCCCAATTGGACATTCGCCAGCGGCGTTTTCAACTCATGTGTCACGCCCAACAACAAATTTCTCTCACGCGCGAGCCTCATCCGTTCCTGTCGAAAGTTTTTTTCCAAACGGACCAATCCAAGAACCAAGAGAGCTGCAAATACCGACCCTTCTCCGAGGACCATCCAACGTTCACGCGTGCCTCCAGTACTTGCGAGCAAATAAGCCCACCAACTGAATTGCAGAAGCACATACGCGCCCAAGACGCGTACAAGCCAGATTCCCCGGGTTCCTGGGGTTACTTCTGACCAGAACGTCCCTTGGCGCTTTGTTCGAGCCATGGTGACATGGGCATAATGTTGTCTGTTGGACGTGCCATGACATAGTGCTGTTCATCGCCATGGCGACCGCGGAGGACCATTGTAGATCTCACAACCCAGCCATGAGAAGCGAGGACATTCAACGCTTGAGTGACGTTGTCGAAACGGAAATTTCTCAGGCTCTCCACAGCTTTCAAAAAATCTTGATCTCGGGTAGCTCGCATCACAATGTCGTCAATGTTGAATCTCACCAACTCATTGTTGGCTTGTGTAAATGCGACCAACGTGCCATAAAATTCCCCAGAGCGTATGTTGGTGCGATAGACTCCTCCACGGGCATCCTGTTCGCTGGACAGACGTGCATCTTGCGCGGTTAACGTGAAAGCCATCGCTAGGGCGCCTAGGGTGAACATCAAACTTTTCATGTCGTTCTTTTCTTTGGAGTCACAAGGTAGCAAGAAGAACGCGTTCAGTTGCAAGTCGAGGAACACAACAAGAGGCAAATCCACTTCGCATTACGTGAGCCTAAATCGTTGTTGTTTCATGTGTGGTGCCTTGAGTAAAAAACCCCTGCCGCGCCAGGAAAAACTCACACGCCACTGCCGTCTGTCTTGAAGCGCAAGCCAAGCGCGATGCATTCCCGCACTCCATGCAATGTCATCCACGACGAGCGCGACTTGAACGTGGGGTGCCAGCTTGTCCACCAAATTTAATGTTGCCTCCTCCTCGTGACACCCATCCAAATACACCACGTCCCAAGCAGTGCTTCCATCCAATTTTCTCACCAAATCTCTGAAATCGCCGCATTTTGAAACGATGCTTTTTTGGTAACCCAGCTTTTTCCAACCCGTCCGAGCCAACTCAAGAGTACTTGGACAACCTTCCCAAGTTTCCACATCCCAGCCAATCGAAGCGACATGGGCTGACGTGATACCAAGAGACGTCCCCAATTCCAAAAATCGTCCTCGCGGAGCTATACAACGCAGCCAACGGCACATTGCCATGGCATCCTTCCTAGAGGTCAATGCCCGAGATGCGATGTCACTCAGGGCAACATCGACTTGTTTGCACCCCCGGAGACGCTCTCCCGCACCAAGGTCGTGACGCGACAAGATTTCGTCACTTTGGGCCAGCTCAGACCGCCATGATTCAATGGCTTCAACATGAAGTCCAGATTGAATCGAGGCCTGTGGCCAATATCGAGGGTTAGCCTGCAAGGCTTTTCCCCATTCAAACAACGTCGGAGAATGAATTTGTCTCCAAGAAGTCCCCAACCAGCTTGCCAATGGGGGACTGTCAATAAGTCTCAGCAAGAATGATTTCCAAAAAAAAGTGATGCCTTTCTTCGATCTAGCGAGGTCAGTCATATTCCAACAAACATACTTCGCTATCTTCGCGCTCCCCGGGCGGTTAGCTCAGCTGGTTTAGAGCACCTCGTTTACACCGAGGGGGTCGGGGGTTCGAGTC
>CESW01017100.1_pt1 | contig 15178 bp, 14 predicted proteins | sample 531171 | NCBI WGS metagenome assembly CESW01 (sample SAMEA2621859, study PRJEB7988) | marine metagenome | biome: marine biome (ENVO:00000447); feature: surface water layer (ENVO:00002042); material: "saline water (ENVO:00002010), including plankton (ENVO:xxxxxxxx)" | depth 5 m
TAAATAACTATTTAAATTATTATATGCAAGCGAACCTTTTATATCTTCAACGTCTTTTAGTGATCCGCAAATAAACTTTAATTTGTTTTCGAAATTTTTATGAGCAGAATAAATAACATCATCTTCAACTCCCTCACAGTTCACTCTTAGCAAAACATCGTAGTCATTAAATTTTTCATCTAAATATTTTTTTAATAGCTTAAAAAAAACTTCAGCTGAAAGGCTAAGTGTTGAAAAATAACTATCTTTGTGGACATTTTCCTTTTCCAGAAAAATTGAACTGCCTTGAGAAAATTCTTCTCTATTTCCTAAATAAAGTTTTGTAATTGAAAAAGGCAAACCAGAATTACTTGTTAGAGCTAAATTAAATGCTAGGCTTGCATTAAGGTAATTTTTCTTTCTAAAAAATATTTTTGGGTTTGCGTCTATAAAGACTGTAAAAAAATCCTTTTCCCTTTTCCTTATTTTTGATCTTAAAGAAATTATATTTCTTAAATCCGTTAAACCTACAAATTTTCCTCTTCTTAAAAGTTTACCTCCAATAAATCTTTTAAGGATATGCAAATAAAAAATTGAATTCGATCCAAACAGAGAACTGTGTTCTTGTGCAAAGTGAGTGCCTACGTCAATCCAAATTATTTTCTTCATTTTTTTTTAAGAGATAAATTATAATGATTTTTAGTCTAATTTATTCTTTGAGTTAGCAATTTAGGTATTAATTTTTTTCATCAAGTGAAAAAAGAAGTCCTATTCGAGGAAACACCTTGCTAGAAAATCCTTGCTGAAAATAAGAAATATCTACACGTTTCTTAGTAATAGAAGGTAAATCTTCTTTATAAAATCGATCGCCTAAATAATAAATTTTCTTTCCTTTTTCTTTCATTGTTAGAATAGCTTGATATTGAACCATATGCCCCAAAGGCTCATGAGAAAAATCCTTATCGTAAGAACCAACACTATAATTACAATATTGATCGCTCATATCAAAATATCCTCCACCAACCATATCTCCCTTACTGCTTGAAACATAGACTAAAAAAGCATCGCCAGATCTAATAGCCTCGTGTTGTATATTCCAACTTTCCATTGAGCGAGTAACTCTTCCTGCAACTTTTTTATGAAGCTTTATAAACTTATTCCACGACTTTTCACTATATTTATCCATGACTGTAACATTCCAATTTTTTAGACCTGAGCTTACTAAAGGTCTGAAACTTTTACGAATTGAACTTCTAATTTCCTTTATGGGCAAGGATAAATCCACGAACATTTCATAATTAACCTTATCTAATATTGCGCCCATTTCGAGTAAAATTTGATTCCATTGACTAATATCTCCGTTCAAAGATAATTCATTAGTTCTCCAATATTTCCTGTTACTTGCAACTAACAATTCATTTAAAAATTCAATACATTTCTTGATTACTTTTCTTTGGGATACTTTTGGAAAATTTTTAATAAATAGTGGAGGGATGACTATACCCCCATAATGATTATTTATTGATTTAATTGGTTCTTTATTTTTAATATCAAATACTAATGGCCAGATTCCACATGGACGTTTATCGTTGTAAAGTATGAGTGAGACATCTTTTGAGCTATCAGATAAGTGATTGAAAATTACGGTTTGGTAATTAACATAATGTTCCATAAAAAAAACAGGAACGTTTTCTGCTTGATTAATTACATCTGCCCATTTAAATTTTGACTCAACTCTGTATTCAGCATTTAAACCAACATTAGCAATAATTTTTTTTATATCTCTCAGAGTTAGTTCACTCATATTTATTTTTCAATGAAGTCCCAACTCATCGGAGTGCCTTTTGTTAAATCTTTAATCACCTTTTTTCCTAAAAGTTGGTCTAAATATTTAGTTTTCAGTCCATAGCCAGGACGTATGGCTTTAAGATTTTTTATTGACAAAACTTCTCCAGCTTTTATGTCATTGATTATATAAAGCGAACGCCTATACTTAAGCGATTTTTCTTCTGCTTCAGTCGCTCCATAACTCACTTTTCCATATGCGCGCCAAGCACGCTCGGTTTCTAAAACAAGATTATTCATCTCATTAGGTTCCATTGAAAAATCGCTATCCACTCCTCCATCTTGCCTACTTAAAGTCATATGTTTTTCAATAATTGAAACTCCCATCGCAACACTTGCTACAGAGACACCTGTGCCCATAGTATGATCAGACAGGCCTATCTCACAATTGAATAATCTTCGCATATCAGGAATTGTAGAAATATTTGTATTTTTAGGTGATGCGGGATATGTGCTTGTACATTTAAGAAGTGTTAATTCTTTGCAACCAGCGTCTCGAGCCTCCTCAACTGCCTCAAATAACTCATTTTTAGAAGCCATTCCAGTCGAAATGATTAGAGGTTTCCCAGTTCGAGCAACACGTCGTATTAAATTAATATCAGTATTTTCTTGAGATGCGATTTTATATAAAGGAACATTCAAACTCTCAAGAAAATCTACAGCGGAATCATCAAATGGGGTGCTAAAAGCTATCATCCCTAATTCGCTTGCTTTATTAAAAATTTCTCGGTGCCATTCCCAAGGAGTGTGTGCTTCGTCATAAAGTTCATATAATTTTTTTCCAGCCCACAAACTATCGGGCTCATTAACAGAGAATGCTTCGTCATTTAAATTTAATGTCATAGTCTCTGCTGTATATGTCTGGAGTTTTATCGCATGAACTCCAGCTTTTGCTGCTGCTTCTACGATCTTTAACGCTCTATCCAAAGATTGATTATGATTTCCTGACATCTCAGCTACAATCAAAGGAGGTAGTATCTTACCTACTCCTCTAGAACCAAAACTAAAGTTCGGTATCTTTTTTGCCAATTTTTTTTTCATAGAAATCTTTATGATTTTTAATTAATTGCTGATACTCCAACTTTGAAAACCTTCAATGCAAATAGAAATAAATAAACCCACTAAATTAAAATTTTCTATTTTATTTCTGGAAGTTCATATGGAAAGGGAACCTCGGGTGACTGAGAGCGTCTTCTAAGACGCGTAAATTCGTCTTTAGGAGGCACCAAATTAAAGCCAAGTAAATCCTTTTGTTTATCAGTTAATTCTCGAAAAATATATTCGGGTGTATTTTGCATAAAATCAAAGGATGGCTTTACAAACCACCTAGAATATCCTAGAGCCAGACACCATCTGGTCATTTCAGTCTTATTCTCAGCGCCACCATGCCATAAATTTGCGTTAAAAATTAACGCACTACCCTTTTGTCCAGTAATTCTAACTTCATCTTCGTGCACCAATCCTTCAGAAGCGTATTCCTTCCAGTTGTGACTACGCGGCACTACTCTAGTCGCACCGTTTTCTAAAGTGAAGTCATCCAGAAGCCATATAACATTAGCCGTAATACAATAGTTTACGCCAGGAAGCCTGCTATCCAAATGTAGCTGTTGTCCTTGATAACCTTTTAAAGGACATCGAGCAGAAATGTTATTTAAATAATAAGGCTCATCATTGTTATATGCACCCTCCTTTAAAATAATATCTAAAATTGAAAGAATCTCAGGGTGCTCAAATAATTTAAACCATGAAAGGTGTTTATTATGTAAATTAAATACAACTTTTTCCCCAATCTTATTAGCCTGTTCGCCTTTGGTCGCATTTGAATTGCAATACAAATTAGCATAGTTACGATAATCTTGTTCAGCGAGATCTTTATAAAAATCACACTCTGTAGCTGAAATTAAATTTGGTATCACGGCATAACCATCATTTTTAATTTGATAAATAAATTTTGAATTATCCATAACCTATCTCCTCAGATTATTAAATATTAGAAAGAGCATAAACTGCAATTTGTCTTCCTAAATTTATTTTAGCCAAAGCCTGATAAAACTCATGTAGTTTATCTACTTGACCGTGTTTTCTTAAATTTGTTTCAAAATTTACTCTTTTTTTGTGTATTTCTTTTCCCACTTTTCCATTTCCAACATAGCAATCATTAAACAACAAAAAGATTTCTAAAGGGAATGATGCTTCTGAAAGACTGACTTCATAACCCGCACCATTTACCAACTTAACTAATGTGTCATTAGAAAAATAATTTAAGTGCCCTGGAGGAGCTACCCACCAATCATTCAAACCATGTACATCACGGCCTGTGGTTTGAAAAACATTAAATTCGTTGGGCACATCTAATATTAATAATCCCCCTTTTTTTAAAACTTTTTCACGAATTTCTTTTAACACTTCGTAGGGATTTGGCATGTGCTCCAATACATTTTTTAACATAACAACATCGAACTTAGTGCTACCAAAAACATCCATACGATCAATACTCGCATGCTTAACATTGAGGCCTTTTTTTTGGCCATATTCAATTGCCTCAGGAGCAGGATCGAAGCCGAAGCAATCCATTCCTTTTCCCTTAAAATACAATAATGCTTGCGCCCATCCACACCCAACATCAAGAATTCGTAAGCCATCTATAGGTTTTTCAAGAACTTTTGCAATGTTATATAAAATGTCTTCACACTGACCATCAAAAAAATCTTTGTCTGCAACTTGCACCTCGAGAGAGGAATTATTAAAGTTTTTATAATCACCTGAATAAAACTCATTAGCATAAAACTGAGTAATTTCTTCATCTGAAGGCGTAGGAGAAACTTGCAAAAAACCATATTGAGGATGAGGTACTAATTCATAATCCAATTTTTTATTCATATCAAAATCTTATTCTAAGTTATATATTTTTTTGTTTTTTTCCATCCAATGTTTGCAACTACATCAATTATGGATAGGTGACTTTCGAATTTATCTTGTAAATGTTGATCGTAAAGCTTAGGCTCGAATGATTGGAAAGTCAATTTTGTGCTACTTTTACTGGAGAAATCGTCTAATTCAAGATATTCCGAAGACCCTACAGGTGAAAGGTAAATATCGGCATTAAGCTTTTCTAAAATTTTGATAATTCTTTCGGTTCTTTTTCCCGAAACGTCTAATTCACTAGATAAAAAACAATCAGTTTTTATATCTAATTTCATCATCACCCATTTAATTAAGCGAATATTCAGGTCAGCTAAGTTCTTAAAATCACAAATCTCAATAAATTCAAATAGTGGCAATACATCTTCAGAAAAAGGATGTTTAGAATATGTTTGCTTCAATAATTTTACATGCTTTTGTTGCCAGTTTTGCTTATTATCGAATGATGATTTATTGATTGTCTGTGATAAAGATTCACGTTTTATGGGAGCAGTGATCCAGTGAGGAAGTTGATTCACCAATATTCGATTTCGATTGTGCCAAGAGTTTTTTTGAAATTGAGCATCATCAAGAAAAACAAATGCATCCACTTGGGCAATTAAGTTAAAGTAGCCAGCCCAAGGCAAATAACTTGGTTGCATTATTGCACATTTAATCATTCTATAACTTCAAAAACGTCTTCGGAATAATTGAATATTTTATTTCTATCAAAATGTCTAACAAGTACTTTAATTTGGTTATTCATTTATATTAAAAAATATTTGTATCTTATAATAAATTTTTCGGAAGAAGTCTTCCTTAAAATATACAATTATTGTCTAATCTCGCAGGAAAATTTCCATAATATTATTATCTAAATAATTATCTCCATCTTTAACATGATTGGATAAAGTTCCTACCATTTTATAACCTAACTTAGTGTATAAGCTGATAGCAAAATAATTATCGTTTCTAACATTAAGGACAAGTTTTCTTATAGATAATTTTTCTTTACAGAAATTATGAACTTGAGATGTCGCAATTTTACCTAAACCCTTTCCTTGAAAAGATCTTAATATGTTTATACCAAAAATCGCATGGCCATTTATCAGATCGATTGAAGTAATGATTATATATCCAGCAAACTCTTCTCCTTTCAATATAGAAAAAATAATCGTTTGATGATCGGTCCTTTTGTCTCGCAGCCAATCTCCAACTTCTTGAAGACTCATTGATTTCAAAGAGCCTCCAACTAATTTTTGATTTTCTTTATTGTTTAATATTTTAAAAAGCCCAGATATATCTTCATCTAGAGTCTCTCTAACTATTATCTCTTTATCGTTCATAAATATTCTTTAAGATTGTCTGTTTTGATGATTTAGAAACTATTTGCTTCTGTTTTTTAGAAAAGTCTAAAAGCTTTTGATAATTTCCTAATAGAGAAACAATTGATGAATATATTTTAGGATATTGATAATTTTTCACGTCATGTAATTCAATAGCACCAGTCATTTTGAGGAAGTCAGCAGTTTTTTTTTGGTTTTCGGCTAGAACAATTCCTAAAGATGGAACACCAAGAGCGCATGCCTCTAAAATCATAGTGCCGCAAGAAAGCACACATAAATCTGATTGAAGCATAAATTTTGAAATTCTTTTTGGAGATTTACATATTTTAATTTTGAGCTTACTTTCTTTTGTAAAATGATTTTCGTCTAAGTTTTTGTTAAAGCTGTTTCCAACAATAACATTAATTTCGCTTAACTTTTCATTGTCTAAAGAGTTGTTATGAGAATTGATAATTGATTTCAAAATTAATTCAGTGTGATTGAATGGATCTATTCCGCCCATACATAAAAAAACCTTTTTAGAACCTGGGCCTTGCCAATCATTTGCCTCAGTGAATTCTTCACGTAAAATCAGATTATTTCCTCCAACAAAACCAAAATTATCATTTATTAGATCCTCGTAATCTGACCTAGTGTTTTTTAAGCTTTGATCAATTAATAAATTGCATTTATGAGAACGGTTAGCTAAGTCATCAATTACTGTAATTGAATCGCACTTTATATTAGTTTCCCATAAATAATCTAAACTGTAATGATCGACAATTACATGTGCTTTTGAATATTTTGATATTATCTCAGAGCTCTCAAGTGCATCTTGTAATTGACTACACCCTAACCAATCAGCAGGGTTTTTACTTACAATTTTTTTTTCTTTTCCATGCAATAAATGGAGCTTAAAATTTTGTTCTTCAATCATTCCATGACAACTTCCTTGGTGGTCTCTGCATATAAAAACTACTTCTGAATTGAGTTCAAGTAAATAACCTGCTAAAGCTAAACATCTAATTAAGTGCCCTGTTCCAATTTCTAAAGAGGAATCAACTCTAAAAATAAAAGTGGTTTCATTCATAAAAAGCTTTATGAATTAACTCAGCTCTATGCCAATCTTCAGCATTATCAATATCTTGAACCCTAAATCTAGGCAGATTGTATGGAAGTGTTATATTTTTAAACGGATCATTTGTTAAAATCCAAGCTTCGGCCTTACCCCAACAGAACTGACCAGCGTCATGATATGACTTATCAAGATCTTGAGATCTACTAGAAAACTCTCCCGGCTCTCTCATTTTTAAGGACCCATTTAATTTATCAATTGCTAAAGCACGTTGAATAGGGAAAGCATAACTTGTTACGGCTAAAACAAAATCGCAAATAGATGAATTTAAAATTAATAAACTTTCTCGAATATCTGATGGAGTAGTAAATGGAGCTGTGGCATAAAGGCAGCAAACGTTTACTTGAGAAATATCAGGAAACTTAGAAAATTCAATAGCATGTCTTACTACATCTGCCGTTGGTGTAAAATCTTCAGATAAATTAGCAGGTCTTTTAAAAGGCACCTCTGCTCCGACTGACTCAGAAAAATTTGCTATTTCTTCATCGTCAGTCGAAACAAGAATACGATCAAAACATTTTGATTTTTCTGCGGCAGAGATAGACCATTCGATTATAGGTTTTCCTGCAAATTTTTTAATATTTTTACGCGGTATTCTCTTGCTACCTCCTCTCGCTGGAATAACACATATATTCATTTTAATATTTTTTTTAAAATTTCAATTACACAATCTTGTTCTATTTTTTTCAATGAATAGAATAGCGGGATACTGATAGCTCTACTATAGTATTCTTCGACAGCTGGAAAATCACCTTCTTTGAAACCTAAATTTTGATAATAAGGTTGAGTATGTATAGGAATGTAATGAACATTTGCTCCGATTCCGTTTTTTCTAAGTTCTTCAAAAACATATTTCCTACTTTTTTTTTCAGTATTTATTTGAATTGGATACAAATGAAGAGCCGAATAACAGTTTTTATCTTCATAAGGTCTAATTATTGGAAGGTTTCTTAAATGAAAATTATATCTGTCTTTTAATTCGTGTCTTCTAGAGATAAATTTATTAATCCTGCTCAACTGACTTAATCCAAGGGTCGCTTGAATTTCAGTCATTCGATAATTAAAACCTAAATGAATTTGTTCGTAATACCAAGGATCACTTTTTTTTCTGATCATTTTTGACTTATCTCGGGTAATACCATGACTTCGAAAGAACTCCATTTTATTAGCTAACTTTTTTGAATTTGTAGTTGCAAGGCCTCCTTCTGCAGTAGTAATTATTTTTACAGGATGAAAACTGAAAACTGTGATACTTGAGTATTTACAGGATCCTATAGGATAGTCTAGATATTTTCCTCCTATCGAATGAGAAGCGTCTTCAATGATTTTAAATCCATATTTTTTACTAAGATTAAAAATGCTCTTCATATCACATGATTGCCCAGCAAAATGAACCGCAACTAAAACTTTTGGGAGTTTGTTTTGTTTTTTAGCTAAGACTAATTTTTTTTTCAATTCAGTAATAGAAATGTTGTATGTTTTTGGATCAATATCTACAAAATCAATATTAGCTCCACAATATAATCCGCAATTAGCAGAAGAAACATACGAATTTGGAGAAGTCCAAAGCCAATCTTTTTGATTTAATCCTAAAGCTAAGCAAGCAATATGAAGTGCAGAAGTTGCACTATTTACTGCTACCCCATAATTTGCTTCACAATAATCCTTTACTCTTTGCTCAAATAAGGGAACTTTCGGTCCTTGGGTAAGAAAGTTCGAATGGAGGGTTTCAATAACTGCTTTTACATCTCTATCAGAAATATCTTGTTTACTATATGGAATAGTTATTTTGGGGTTACTCATATCTTAAATTTCATTTCAAAAGGATTAAGATTATCTATTAAGCAATTATTAAAAAAAAGTGAAAAAAAACTTTTAAACACAGTCTAAAATCTTTAGCTATTTTCTTCAAATTTTGGCCAAGCAAAAACATCATCATCATGAAGAGTTTTTAAAGACTTGCAAACTCTCAGAGCTCGTTCAATTGAGGCTCCCTGATTGAGTCCATGTTCGTGAAAAACAATTGACTCAGGTTCATAAACTATTTTTCGACCTTTCTTTGCTTGTTGTCTTGCCCAAAACCGGTCCTCAACACCGTTTTGGTTCTCATCAAATGGACAAACTTCCCATGCAGATCTGTCTATTAAAGAAAATGCATTATGAAAAAAAGGATGGCTTTCAAATACAATTCGTTCTCGACCAAAAGTAGTTATTAAATCTCTTGTATCAATTGGATTGCTGTTAATGGTTGGAACTTGTCTTCCAAAAATACCAGCAGCTTTGTACGCACGTCGAACTTCAATCATATTTTGTACTGATTTATTCGTCATAAGCTCACAATGTGCTGAAAGAATTAAAATCTCATCCTCACAAGTTTCTTTTATTCCTAAATTCAAAGCATAACTATAATTAAACTCATCTTTATCATACTTGATGACAACACATTTTTTTTTCTTTGCAAACTCTACTGAGCCATCAGAACTTGAATTATCGACAAGTATAATTTTAGAGGGCTTAATAGATTGATTATTTAGTGAAGAAATTACTCTTGGAAGCCATTCCATTTCATTTCTGCATCTTACTACAACATCATATTTCATATTTACTTAAATTTCGGTTGGCTTACGAAGAAAAAATTCATTTGTTACCGTTGTATTTTGAAGTTTTAATTCGGCAATATCCTTACAACACATCTGCTCCATGATGTTAGATAACTCATCATGTAAGATGTGATGAACATGTTCAGCGCCTTTTTTTCCGAGGGCGGCCATCCCAATCATAAATGGCCTACCTAACATTACAAAATCAGCTCCAAGAGCTAAGGCCTTCGCAATATCTTGTCCAGAGGAAAATCCACTGTCGACGATTATAGGATAATCTTTGCCTAATTTTTTTCTTATATTTGGTAGTAGTTGAAGAGGATTGGGTACTACATCTATTTGCCTGCCTCCATGATTTGAAAGATAAACTGCGTCGACCATTTCTGAAGCTCTCAAGGCATCGTCCTCGTCTAGTATACCTTTTAAAATTATTGGTCTATCCCATAATTCTTTTAATTCTTCAAGGTATTGCCAATCAACGTACCTAGGCATTTCATTCCAACCATTATCAATTTTATCTTGACTAAAAAATTCATACTTCGACATAGTTCCAAAGGAAGGCATTCCGTGGATTAAGGTATTAAATACCCACTGTGGTCTAACCAAAGACTGAAAAAATGTCTTAGTGTTAAGTTTAGGAGGAATAGTAATGCCGGCCTTAAGTAGTCTTTCTTTTCTACTTGTAGCAGGTATGTCCACAGTGACAACGAGTGCGTTATAATCTGCAGCAAGAGCTCTTTTAATAATATCATCTCTTATAGTCTTATCTTTAGGTGGGTATAGCTGAAACCAACCTTTACTATTCAGATGAGGTGAGACCTGCTCTAAAGATAGTGATGCTACTGATGAAAGACAATATGGGATATTTTTCTCAGCACACATTTTAGCAAGAGCAACTTCGGCTCCAGGCCAAATTAAGCCAGCAGATCCTATAGGTGATACACCGAAAGGTGCTGAATATTTCATACCTATAATGGTTTGTTTAGTAGAAGGCTGAATCGTTCCCTTAAGATATTTAGGTGTTAAGAAAATGTGATTGAAGATTTCATCATTACCTTTTACAACTTTATCATTTGCAGTCCCTGAAAACAGATACTCTGAGCAAAAAAACGGAATTCTCTTAATTGCCCTTTCTTTAAGATCAAGCACTCTTGGATATTTATTTTTCATGTAAGTTTATTAAATTGATTAGGAGCAATAGCTGCAAGCAATTCTATTAATTCAAAATCTTTTTTTGACTTAAGTAATATATTACTCCAGAGGGACGATTCTATCATTTTTGTTGAATCATTAAACAACTGACCATTGCAGAGCATATCAATAACATTTTTATGCCAGGACATCATAGAATAATTAAAGCAATGGATTGGAGTTAGGTCTTGAGTCTTTGCAAAATTTTGATTCCAGTCATAATTAAGAGGCCGTCCCTTAAAGTTTATATGAACCTGATGCTTAGAAACCGCAACAGAAGATGAAGCATTGTGATCAATTGTTTTGTGAAAAAATGTCTCAATATCATTTAGCGTTTGTAAAGGTGAGACCGTATTAAGCCAAAAAACTCTATCGCAATCATAATTTTTGAAGAAGTCTAAAACCACCATATCACTGGTTGCTTCAGAGGAAGCTAATTCTGGCTCTCTTAAATAAAAATCAATACCAAATTTTGAAACAACAGATTCTAAACTAGTGTCATCGGTATTTAAAACAATCTTATCAAATAAATTTAGAGATAATGCTTTTTCAATAGCTATCTCATATATAGCCTTGTTGTTAATTTTAAGGTAGTTTTTTTTGGCTAGCCTTTGAGAACCCATTCTTACTGGTATCATGCAAAAATTCATAATTGATATTTTATTCTTGTTTATTAAATAACTAAATTTGCACTTAATCTATTTTCATTTTTTTATTGTTTGCCAAGAAGAATTCTGATTCAAGCTCTCTTGTGCAGCTTCGATAACTGCTGTACTTATTAGTGCTTCCTGAAAACTAGGTCTCTCTATTTGAAGATCAGATAAATTTCTACGGCCATTGCCCAAATCGACGACATCATTAAGAAAAGTTTTAATACTTTCTATGCCGTATCCATGCCATTGTATTTTTCCATCTTCTGAACCAAAAGGCATGCAAAAATCTGGATTAATATGTTCCAAACCAAGATCAGAATTGATTCTTATTCCACGCTCTTTTTGATCAGCTTCGTAGCGGCCCTTTGTGCAAAGAAATTTAATTTTTTGATCTGACAATGCACTACTACTTTCTGGATCGATCCAACTTGTAAGTATGGTTTCTGTAAACAGATCTCCATTAGGCATTTCCCATTCAATGATGCACTGAATTGCATCATAAGTATCTATATCATGTTGTATGATTTCAGATTTTTGACCAATAGCCATAACTCTTTTTGGTAATGCAGAAGTTACAAACCTAATTATATCGATGTAGTGAACCCCCAAATACTGAAGTATATTAGTTTTAGATGCCCAGTCTTTAAAAAAAAATGTAGGAACGGATTTACGTTGACTGTACTCAACCCAACAATTTATTGGTGTTCCAAGATTGTTTGATTTTATCTTATCGCGAAGGAGAATATTTGATTTATCCCAACGCTTATGAAATTCTACCGCACCATAAAGATTATTTTTTCGAGCTATTTGAACAAGATCAACACCCTCCTCAAAAGTTGGTGTCAATGGTTTAACTAAAAGGGTATGAAAACCAGCCTCAAGGCAGTCTTTTGCAATTTCATGATGCAAATGATCTGGAACAGAAATGATTGCACAGCCAGGATTCTTAGATTTATTCAACACTTCCTTATAGGCATTACTATTTTTCAAATCATTTTTAGGATAAGCTTCGACATTAACCTTGATACCAGTTTTTATTTCCAAATCCTTTGATTTCCGCAAAAGTTCTTTTGAGGATTTAGCAGAAGTTGATGTGCAATAGACATCTCCTATATTTTCATTATGTCTTTTCCATTCAAATATAGCGGGTAAAATTGTTCCATAACCTGAAGTACCTTTACCGCAAACATATAAACCAGCGCCTATAACTAAAATATCAAGTTTCTTCATTTAAATTTTGCTAAGACAAATATGTAATATGTTAATTTTCATAAAATATTAAATTTAAAAGTTGATTTGAAGCCATATATTAACTTTTTATTAAATCATTTTTAAAAAGTATTTCTTCTATCTTTTCTTCCCATAAATTAGATCTATTCATTAAATCATTATAAAAATGGTGGGCTCTATCTAATTGCATACTATGGTCTTTCTTCAATAAACCAGCAACAACTTCAATCAATTTTTTCTTATCATTGGCAGCATACACCAAGCCAAGCTTGCGATATATTGTAGTAAAAGAATCTCCTTCAAATATTTGCTGTTTAGAATGTTTGTTTGGGTCATAAAATTCTACCACCGGAACACCTAAATTAGCACATTCCATCGCAGCTGAAGACCAAAATGTAATAGCAAAATCAACCTTTGTGGCTATATCCAATACATGATCTTCGACAATTTTAATTGAAGGATAATATTCTAAGATTTTATCCCAATATGAATGTTTTTCTCTTGGGTGTTTCTTTACAAATAAATTGTAATTCTTTACTTGCTCATGAATCACTTGACATGTTGCTTCTATATAGTATTTTTGTGCATCTTCATTGATATAACTTCCATGCCCCCTGCTGACGACTAAAATATTTGCTTTTTTCCTCTTTACAAAACTGGAACGAAAGGCCTCTGATTCATTTTTCCGATTATTGAGCCATTGTTTTGAGTATTTAGGATGACCAATAAACACTTTTTCTAAATCGGGTGAACTCATTTCATTCTCTAGACCGATTTCAGAATAATCAGTAGGATGTCCCAATAATAGAAAATACTTTTTATTGAAATCTATATTATCAGGCTCAAGATATTTTTTATCTAAATCTGATGTATAAATGTGAGGAGAGTGCGGGCAATAAAAGAAAAGTGATTTATTAAATATTTGTTTAATCCACTTATCTCTTGGCCTACGAAGGCTAGGAAATTCATTAAAAAAAATCAACTTGTTATCTTTAAAGTGAGTAATTTCAGAGGGCAGTTTTTTAATAAATAAAAACCGCAAGAACAAAAAATAAAACTTGAATAAAGATTTTATTAGGGGAATCTTTGAAAATTCAAGCTTAAGGAACCCACGATAAGTCAAATATCCAATGCGTTCTATTTTTTCAAAAAAATAACCTCCAATAAAAATCACCTCAATTTTATTCGTTTTTTGTGTTATGAATTCATTGCACATATTATTTTCTTGAACGCTCTTCAAAGCATGCCTAGATAAAAAAATAACCTTTATCTCAAATTTATTTTGTAAAAGATAATCTAGTATCGGTAAAACCCAATCCAATTCTCCTGCGGATCCAGAAATAATTACAACAGCAACTCGTTCTTGATTTAAATTATTCATTCTTTAATTAATATTATTAGCGATAAATCTAAAAATCTTGTTGAAGTAATTATGAAAACTATATAGATGTTGGAGTGTATATAAAGATCAAAACTTTAATCTCCTCTAATTTTGCACATTTCTTTGTAAGATCCTTTGGAGTGTAACTTACCATTTTTTAATTTATAAACAATGTCCGCTTTGGAAAGAGTGCTTAATCTATGAGCAATTATGACAATGGTTAATTTTCTTCCTAAATTATTTACAGCATCCATAACTGCCTGTTCAGTTTCATCATCTAAAGCGCTTGTTGCTTCATCTAATACTAGAACATCAGGTTTATTATAAAGTGCTCTTGCTATTCCAATACGCTGTCTTTGCCCTCCAGATAAACGAATTCCTTTATCTCCAACTTTTGTTTCGTAACCTTCCTTGAGATCTGAAACAATAAAATTATGGATATTAGCAACTTTAGCTGCTGAAATAATAGATTTCATATTGAGATTATCCAGCTCTTCCCCTAGGGCAATGTTTTGAGAAATTGATTCATCTATTAAAGAAATATGTTGTGGCACATAACCTATTGATCGCTGCCATTCACGAACATTTTCTTGATCAATTTCAATTCCATCAACATAAAGGCCTCCTTGACTTAAAGATAGAAGCCCCATTATTAAGTCTACGATAGTTGTTTTACCGCTTCCCGTTGAACCAATTATTCCAATTATATTGAATGAAGGTATTTCTAAACTTATCTGAGATAGTGCATCTTTGTCTGCTTCTGGATATCTAAAAGAAATATTATCTAAAACTATATTTTTTTTGAGATGTAATCTTTTTGAATCTGTATCAAAGGGGGATGATATATCCAACTCTTTGTACTTTTTACTAATTAAGTCCAAATAAGAAATAGATGCTTTGAAAAGAGTTATATTTCCAAAAATAACCTGCATTGAAGG
>CESW01047994.1_pt1 | contig 15127 bp, 12 predicted proteins | sample 531171 | NCBI WGS metagenome assembly CESW01 (sample SAMEA2621859, study PRJEB7988) | marine metagenome | biome: marine biome (ENVO:00000447); feature: surface water layer (ENVO:00002042); material: "saline water (ENVO:00002010), including plankton (ENVO:xxxxxxxx)" | depth 5 m
TGCCTATAAATCAATTTAGTTTAAATTTGGGACTTGGTTTACCAATAGCAGGGCTTTCAAAAGCAAATTTAGGTTTTGAAATAGGTAAAACTGGAAATGATGATTTAATTAAAGAAAACTATTTTTCTTTAAAATTAGGTCTTTCTCTAAATGATGTTTGGTTTATCAAAAGAAAGTACAATTAGATATATTTTTTATGAACAGATTTAAGTTTTTTAAAAATTTATTTTTAATATTATTTGTTTCTCCTTTATTTTCTCAGCTCAGTTCAGATGAGTGTTTGGAGCAACTATCAATATTTGCAGAATCAGCAAAAATTAAGAATTATCAGGCTGCTTATGAACCTTGGAAAATAGTATTAGATAATTGCCCAAAACTAAGTCTTGCTACATTTCAATATGGAGAAATAATTCTAAAAGACTTCATAAAGAAGTCTAATTCAGATCAAGATAAAACTAAATATTTGAATGATTTGTTATCTCTTTATGATCAATGGGCTGAAAATTTTCCTGAAAGAAAAGGTATTAGACAAATAGGAAAAATATTCAGTAGTAAAGGCCAGGCCATGATTGATAACGGGCTGAAAGACAAGGAACTTATATATGACACTTTTGACTATGCATTCCAGAATGATCCTGTAAGTTTTACAAATCCAAAATCACTAGCTTACTATTTTCAGACTGGTTATGATTTGTATAAATCTGGTTCAAAAATTAACCTAGAAACTTTATTTGAAAAATATGAAGAATTGACTGAAAAGTTTGAGCTTTTAAAAACAAATATTTCCAGAAATATTGATATAATTTTAAATAAGGAAGAGTCTGGTACACCACTTTCATCAAAAGAAGTTAGAAGTAAAAGAATATACGACACTAACTCTAATGCAGTAAGCGCATACTTACAACTAATTGATCAACTAATTGCTAAGGAAGCTACATGTGATATATTAATACCTCTATATTCAAAGAATTTTGAAGAAAATAAAAATAATACATTATGGATTAGAAGAGCTGCTGGGCGATTAGATGCAAAAAATTGCTCCGATGATCCTCTGTTTGTGACTCTTGTAGAACAGCTTCACAGTCTAGAACCATCAGCTGACTCAGCTTATTACCTTGGAATATTAAATGACAAGCAAGGTAACTCTGATGAAGCATTAAAATATTATCAAGAATCAGTTTCACTTCAAACTGATAATTATAAAAAATCAAACATTTTATATAAAATTGCAGTTAAATTTAAAAATGCTGGGAGAAGAGTCTCCGCTCGAGATTACGCTGAGGAAGCTTTAACATATCAACCATCCCTAGGGAGGGCTTACCTTCTTATAGCAAATATGTATGCTGATAGTGCAAACGGATGTGGTGATACTCAGTTTAATAAAAGAGCTGTTTTTTGGCTGGCTGCTCAAACTGCAGTAAAGGCAGGTAGAGTTGATGCTTCTCTTAAAAAAATATCTGACCGAACAGCCGCAGCATTTAATGGTAGAGCTCCATCAAAGACCGACATATTTACCGAAGGTAACCAAGGGACTAGTATTACTTTCTCGTGTTGGATTAGAAGAACTGTAAAGGTACCTAACCTTTAAAATGAGATACTTTTACTATTTATTATTTCTTTTAATTGTTATATTTTCATGCAGCACAGATTCTACAAAAATAAACTATAATGATGAGAAAACACCAGTTAGTATTGCAAAGAATTTCACCATGACTTATACAGACTCAATGCTTACAAAATCATTTGTTTCTGGAAAAATTCATTATGATTTTACAAATGATATCCTAAATTATTCAGAATTTTTTGAAAATGTAGAGTTGATTATATATGATGAGAACAAAACCTCAACAATAAAATCAGAATATGCTATTGTCTTTAATTCCTTCAGGTTTATGGAGTTTAACACAAATGTCAAAATAACTACAACAGATGGGGAACAACTAACAACTGAAAAACTTTATTATGATACTGAAAATGAATGGCTTTTCACTGAAAATGATTTTGAGTATATTGATAAAACAAACAAAATAATTGCAAATAGACTTGATTCAAATCGGGACTTTACAGATCTTACTACCGGTAGTCTCACTGGATCAATTAATATAATCGAAGAATGAAACACTATTTAGTCTCAGAAATAATATATTGGGTTATAGCCATTATTTCTATTTTTAGTTTTCTTGAAAATTGGGGTATAAATGATAATAGAGCATATATATTTTTAGGATTTTCAATTCTTTCAGTTTTCATGGCTCTTTTTAGAAGATATTTTAGAAAAAAATATTCAAAGAAAATTAAATGATAATTTTATTAAGCCTTCTTTCTTCAGCTTTCTTTTCTGGAATGGAAATAGCATATGTCTCCTCAAATAGATTAAATCTTGAGATTGAAAAAAAACAGAAAGGTTTAATTCCAAAAGTACTATCAATAATTACTAAAGATTCATCTAGATTTATTTCTACAATGCTAATAGGTAATAGTTTCGCACTTGTCATTTACGGACTATTTATGGGACAATTTATAATTGATAATCTGTCATTTTTATTTTTACCATCAATGAATGAACTAACTGTTCTTCTACTTCAAACAATAATTTCAACACTCCTCATTTTAATAGCTGCAGAATTTTTTCCAAAAGTATTATTTCAAATTTATTCAAATCTTTGTATGAAGATTTTCTCAATACCAGCATTTATATTTTATATAATACTATATCCAATTACTAGTTTAGTTACAATAATTTCAAACTTTATATTAAAAAATTTTTTTAAGGTTGTTGCTAATGAATCACAATTTTCTTTTTCAAAAGTTGAATTGGAAAATTATATTGAAAATGAAATAGACAAATCTGATGATAATCTTGATTCTGAAATTGAAATTTTTCAGAATGCGTTGGAGCTTTCCGAAATAAAAGCTAGAGACGTTATGGTTCCAAGGGCAGAAATTGTGGCTCTTGAAGATACTTCAGATATTGAAAGTGCAAAAAAACTTTTTGTTGAAACTGGCCTCTCAAAGATTCCTTTGTATAAAAATTCAATTGATGATATTGTTGGATATATTCATTCTTTTGACTTCTTAAAAAAACCTCGGAGAATTAAGGAGTTTATTCTACCAGTTGTATATGTTCCAGAGCCTATGTTTGTTAATGATGTTCTAGAAAAGCTTACTAGACAAAGAAAAAGTATTGCAGTAGTAATTGACGAATATGGTGGAACGTCTGGAATATTAACAGTTGAAGATATAATTGAAGAACTATTTGGAGAAATTGAGGATGAACATGATAACTATGATCTACACGAAAAGAAAATTTCCGAGGGAGTTTATGAACTCTCATCAAGACTTGAAATTGAATATTTAAATAAATCTTATGGTATTGATTTACCAGAGTCTGAATCCTATGATACATTAGGAGGATTAATAGTATTCAACAAAGAAGAAATTCCTAAAATTGGTGATGAAATTCTAATTAATGGATATTCAATTAAAATTCTTCATGCTTCATCATCAAAAATTGAAAAAGTGATATTAAAAAAAGTACTTTAAGAATAGTAAAAATTAATAGTATATTGTAATTTCGAAAATTATTTAAATTATGGCAATACTTGGACAAATTAGAAAGAGATCCATTTTCTTAATAATAGTTATTGGTATGGCACTGTTTGCTTTTGTCATATCTGGTGTTTTTACTTCAAATGGTGGATTTAGTGACAATAAACCAATTGGAGAGATTAATGGTGAAGAAATTGATTTTGAAACTTTTAATATTATGGTAGAGCAGGCACAGTCTGTTTATGGCCTTAATACTATTAATGCTGTTAATTTAGCGTGGAATCAGGGTATTCAGAGTCAAGCATTACTTCAGGAATTAGAAAAATTAGGAATAGATGCTGGAAAGGATCAGCTTGAACAAATAATTTCATCTGACGAGTCTATTGTTATGAACCCACTTTTTCAAAATGATATCGGTCTTTTTGACTTTGATAAATTCTCAAGTTACATTTCTCAATTAAAATCGTCAAATCCGAACATGTATGACCAGTGGAGATTTCAGGAACAGAATATAATATCGCTAGCTAAACAAAAAATATACTTTGATTTAATCAAGTCAAGTATAATTTATACAGATGTTGAGTCAAATATTCAGTATCATCTAGAAAACGATAAGGTGAATATAGAATACCTAAGAATTCCATATGACATTATCCCTGATTCAATAATACAAATTAAAGACTCGGAGATTTTATCATATATAAAAAACAACAGAGATGTATATGAAAAGGGAGAGTCTAGAAAATTAGAATACGTATTTATACCAGATGTAGCGTCATCTATTGATGAAAATAATATAAGGACTAATCTAGAGCAGTTAAGAGATGGATTCTCTCAATTAAATCCAGTTTCTAACAACATAGAGGAAATACCAGGGTTTAAAAATATAAAAGACTACGCTGAATTTATTGAAATATATTCTGATATAACCTGGGATTCTATTTTTAAGACAAAACAAGATATTGTTGGAGATTTTTCTGATATTTTATTTGGTCTAAAAATAGGTGAGGTTTTTGGACCATATAAAGATGGTAATACATTTAAAATTTCTAGAATGATTGACAAAAAAAAGGATGGCAATTTAAATAAAGTATTAATAGCTGATGTTACAAAAGAGATAATACCATCAAGCGATTCTTCAAACAATAATTACAGAAAAGCCTCTCAGGCAGAGTTTGATGCAAATAATAACCAACCTCTAAATAATAGTGATTTATCTATGTTTATCGACTCATTCGAATCTTTTGAAGAATTTGATTCTGGTCTTCCAGGTGTAACTAATTCAAGACAAGTAATTAAATGGTTATACGAGGATCAAACAAAAGTTGGAGATGTTAAAAGATTCACATTTAATGAAGGTTATCTCGTAGCAAAAGCTATTAGTTTTAACAAAAAATCCTTACCTAATGTAAATGAATTTAGAGATGAAATCTCGAATACCTTGTACATAAATAAAAAATATGATTTTCTTTTAAAAAAATATAAAGGCATAAATAATATTGAAACCATTGCTAAAGATTATGATATTGAACTTGAGAGAGCCTCTGCTGTAACTCAATATGACCCAATCCTTGTTGGAGCAGGTAATGAACCATACATTATCGGATCTTCATTTGCTTTAGCTGTAAATGAAACATCAAGTATTCTGAAAGGAAATAATGGTATTTATTTAGTAAGACTTCTATCAAAAGATATCGCGGAGGATATAAGTATTGGTGCAGCAATTTCAAACTCGTTGAGTGATAGAGAAATTGAAAGAATTTCTTCATTAATTCCTGAAGTTCTTGAAAAAAAGGCAGAAATAGTTGATAATAGAAGTTTATATTATTAAACTATTAGTTCCTCGAACTTAAAAATAGTTGTGTAGCCCTTTTGTTTAAAATATTTTTTTGGATCTTTTTCACTTGTGACCATTACCATGTCTCCGCCCCAAGCTCCTAAACTTTTTACACCGCCTTTAAAATCATTAAAAAGAGTTTCTTTTATTGTTGGCTTTGATATTAACTTTGAAATAATCAGTTCATGAGCTTCTATCAATCTATTAAATTCCTTTATAGATTTACATTCCACCATATTTGATGTTATATTTGATATTTCGTTAATTACTGAACTAGACATTTTTTTCTTTTTAAAGTCCTCAATCTCAGAAAGTGTATTCTGTTTTTTATTAAGAAAAATAAAATATATATTATTATGAAAAGAGGGTTTAAAATCAGTTTTATATATAGTTCTATCATCTTCAATTAATCTGTAAAGTATAGGTGAATTAGTTTTTGAACAGGCTATATCATATCCACTTCCCTTAAAGATCTTATTGTTAATATTATATGGATCAACCCCAGATAATTTTGAAAGGTTTGAAATTAAAGTAGATGAAGTCCCAAGACCCCAATTTCTTTCAAATGTTAGTTTAGTTGAGATATCTGATCCACTTGTCTTTAAAAAGTTTGGGTTATATTTTCTAATTAAATTAATTATAGCAATAAGTTTATCTGAAATTTTTTTTGATGAAGTTGATTGAATTTTTAAGTTTTCAATTGATACTGAACATTCAAACCAAATATTTCCATCATAATTTATACTTTTCCAATTAATAAATTTTGAGGATTTTTCTTTAAAATTTAAATATTGTCCGAACTTAGTTGGAGTTGCAAGCGATAATGCACCATTAAGTATTGCATATTCACCTGTAATTAAAATTTTTCCATTACTGTATACTTCCATAATTAATTAATGCTGATCTAAGAAATTAGAAACTGATTGGTTGTTGATATCCTTATCCTTAAAATATTCTTCAGCTTTATTTATTTGATCTTGAGTGGCATTCTGTTTATTTAGAATGTTTATTAAATGCATTTTCATATGGCCCTTTTGAATTCCTGTTGTGACTAATGACTTAACTGCTGCATAATTTTGTGCTAGGCCAACTGAACAAATAATATTCATTAAATCATTTGATGTTGGAGTTTTCAAAAGTTTTAAAGAAAGTTTTACCATAGGATGGATATCTGTTATTCCACCTACTGTTCCAATTGACAATGGAATTTTAAGTTTAATCCTAAATATATTATCAATTATTGAGCATTCCGACAAACTCTTGTAATTTCCCGTTCTTGATGCAAAAGCATGAATTCCTGCCTCTACAGCTCTAAAGTCATTTCCAGTTGAAATTAAGACTGCATCAATTCCATTCATAATTCCTTTATTATGAGTAACAGCTCTGTTGATATCAATATTAGCAATATCAAATGCAGTCTTGAACTTTATTGCAAATTCATTTGAAGACATTTTTCCCACACTACCTAGTTCATCTATTTTACATTCTACTGAGGATTCAACAATGCATTCTGGAGTATAATTAGATAAAATAGACATTATTATTTCAATTTTTTTTTCTGATTCTTTAAACTGATCTGAATTATTTATTAATTCTTGAAATGTTTTTGATATTTTTTCTAAACAAGAATTTATAAAATTAGCCCCCATTGAGTCTATGGTCAGAAAACTAACATTTAGTTGGAAGTAAGACACTAATTTTTTAGACATGTTTATCAACTCAATTTTTTTTATTCCACCACCTCTTTGTTTCATCCTTTTTGTTAATTTATCAGTAGACTTAATTAACTCATCTTCATTTTTGTTTACAAATTCTTGAAGATTTTCAATATTGCCATTATACTTGAAGTGAATTTGTCCTGACTTTGTATTTAATAGAACCTTAGATTTAAATCCACCTCTATCATACCAAAATTTTGAAGAATTTGCCAAAGCAGCAACAACCGAACTCTCTTCAGTTACAAGAGGAATGCAATAATTATTATTATTAATTAAAAAATTGGGAGAAACTGAATAAGGAAGATAAAAGTTTGAGATACTATTTTCGGAAAACGAATTGTGTAATGATTGAATTTTATTATCGTCATTTAAATATTTATTTAGAATATTTTCAAATTCATTTGAATTATTAAGAAAATTTTTACTAATCCAATTTATTTTATCAACTCTAGAAAGTTTTGAAAATCCAATTATTTTATCTGGCATAAATTTCTTTACTTTATGTAAATATAAGTCAAATCAATCTCAATTTAATTTTAGTAAAATAGATCAATGGAAAAAATAAATTTCTTTAATGGAGATGAAATAAATCAGAGAACAATTTTAGGGCATCCCTCCGGTCTTTTTACTCTTTTTTTTACTGAAATGTGGGAAAGATTTTCTTATTATGGGATGCGAGCAATCCTTGTACTCTTTCTAATTTCATCTATTGATAATGAAGGATGGGGATGGGATAGGGCTGAAGCTTTAGAATTATATGCTCTTTATACAGGTTTAGTTTACGTTACACCAATATTTGGGGGCTTAATTGCTGACAGATTAATAGGTTACAGAAAAGCTATTGTTGCAGGTGCACTTTTAATGACTCTTGGACATGCTGCAATGGCATTGGAATTATTTTATGACTTTTATCTTTATGTTGGTTTAGTATTATTGATATTAGGTAATGGTCTTTTTAAGCCTAATATTAGTTCAATAGTAGGCCAAATGTATAAGGATGAAGGAAAGATTAAAGATGCAGCTTATACGATTTTCTATATGGGAATAAATGCAGGTGCTTTTTTAGGGATACTTTTATGCGGTTATATTGGAGAAAACATAAATTGGCATTTGGGATTTGGATTGGCTGGAATATTTATGTTGTTTGGGATGCTTCAATTTCATTTTGGACAGAAAATTTTTGGAGAAATTGGTCTACAGCCTAGTAAACAAAAAATGAATGAAAAGTCCAAAACAAATGAAAAGAATGTTTCAAGTAATATTGTAACAGACAGGTTAATTGTGATTGGAATATTCTCATTTGTAACTATATTTTTTTGGTGGGGTTTTGAGCAAGCAGGTGGAAGTATGGTTATTTTTGCTAATGATTATACAGATAGAAATCTTGTTGGAACAGGGGCTCTAATTTTTAAGTTAATTAATACACTTTTAACTATTGTCCCGATGATTATTTTAACATTTATTCTTTATTTATTGTTTAGGAATACTTTTGTTAAGTATGCACTTTCAAATATTTTTCTTGCTTCTAGTTTTGTAATAATATGGGCAATAGTTATTTGGATGTTGATTAGAGAGTTTGGTGAGGATGCAACTGAGGTTCCAGCATCATGGTTTGCAGTATTAAATTCTTTTTTCATAATTGTATTTGCCCCTATTTTTTCAAGGATGTGGCAATCAAATTATAATCCTCCAGGTCCAGTTAAATTTGGAATTGGTTTAATGTTACTTTCTTTTGGTTTTGCAATTTTAAGCTTTGGGTCAATTAATATTCCTTTAGGAGCATCTTCAGCCACTCAGAGTATGATATATCTTATTTTAGCATATTTATTTCATACTTTAGGCGAACTATGTGTTTCACCAGTTGGCTTATCATATGTAAGTAAGTTAGCACCTAAAAAAATTGTTGGATTAATGTTTGCTGTATGGCTATTATCAAGTGCAGTTGCAAATTATTTTGCAGGATTAACAGGTAGTTATATCGATCCAATAGTTGAAGATTATGGAATGGCAGTCTTCTTTTTAATATTTACAATTCTTCCTGCTTTTGTAGGATTATTAATGATTATTGCAAATAAAAAAATCTTAAGAATGATGCATGGGATTAATTAATAATAGATGTTGCAATTTTCTTTGAAGTTTCTTTTACAGATAGTATTGAGTATATCTTTGAATACTCACTAAGCATATTAGTCACTTTATTTCCACTATTTAGATCGTTAAACGCATTAAATAAACTTTCTTCTGATAGCTTGTCTTGAATAAGTTCTTTAACTACACCTTTTTTTAAAATAATATTTACAATTGAAATAAAACTAATATTTACAAATGTTTTTCCAATAAAGTAACTAATGCTACTTGTTTTATAACATACTATTTGAGGAACATTGAAGAGTGCACACTCGAGTGATGCTGTACCGCTTGTTACTATTGCAAATTTTGAATTAGACAACAGGTCATAAGTTTGATTGTAAATTACCTTTACACCTAATTCAATGGCAGCTAAATAAACATTTTCTTTTACATTTTTAACACCTGCTACTATAAATTCATAATTTTGAAAATGTTTTTTTAAAGTCAAAAAAATTGGCAACATAGTGTTAATCTCCTGTGCTCTACTTCCTGGTAATAATGAAATTATCTCTGTCCCTTTTTTTATTCTATTTTTTTTTAAGAAGTTATTACTTGAATCAAAATTATCAATCTGCTCTATTAATGGATGACCATAAAATTCTGTTTCCATATTGTGCCGTTTTCGATAATAATCTTTTTCAAAAGGAAAGATTACGAATAGTTTGTCTATATTATTTTTAATTGTTTTAATTCTATTCTCTTTCCATGCCCATATTTGTGGGCTTATGTAATAATAGTTTTTATAACCACTTTTTTTTGCCCATTTACATATTTTTAGATTAAATCCAGGATAGTCAATATATATAATTTTGTCAGGATTAAACTTTCTAATATCATTTTTGCAGAGTTTAATATTCTTTAAAATAGTTGAAATATTTTTTAAAACTTCGTAAAAACCCATAAATGCAAGCTCCTTAATGTGCTTAACATTATCTCCTCCACTTTTAATCATTTTGTCACCCCCCCAGAATCTTATATTGGCTTTTTTATCAATTGAGAATATTTCATCAATTAATTTTGATCCGTAAAGATCGCCAGATGCTTCTCCTGCAATTATATAGTATTTCATTTAAAATTCCATTCATTTAATTCTTGAATGGCATGGTGAGCAGTTAAGTCAAATTCAACAGGAACAACAGATATATAATTTTTTTTTAACGCCCATTCGTCTGTATCCTCACCCTTATCATTATTTATAAATTTTCCTGTTAACCAATAATATTCTTGCCCAAATGGGTTTGTTCTTTTGTCAAACTCTTCTGTCCATGAAGCTTTTGCTTGTCTACATACTTTTATCCCTTTAATTTTAGATTTTTCAATTGAAGGAATATTAACGTTTAAAACAACTCCTTTTGGAATACCTTTTTTTAATGCATTTTCAGTAATATTTTGTATATGATATATAGATTCATTAAAATTTGCATTCCACCTATAATCTAATAAGGAAAAACCAATTGCTGGAATACCTTCAATACCTGCTTCAATAGCTGCACTCATAGTACCAGAGTAAATAACGTTTATTGATGAGTTTGAACCATGATTAATTCCCGAGACACATAAGTCTGGCTTTCTAGGCATAAGTTCATTAACTGCCAATTTAACACAATCTGCAGGGGTCCCTGAGCAGCTGTATTCTATAATTTCACTACCCACGGGAGTAATCTTTGAACAGTGAAGAGTAGAATTTATAGTGATGGCATGACCCATTCCAGACTGAGGACTATCTGGAGCAACAACAATAACCTCTCCAACATTTTTCATCACACTAATCAAGGTTCTAATACCTGGAGCATTTATACCGTCATCATTTGTTACCAATATTAGTGGTTTTCCCATAAATGTTATTTATATAAAGATATAAAAACGATTAACTACTTTAACTTTAACATAAACTTTACTGTTATTCTGTCTTAATTATTTTTTTTTAAATTAATTTAGTATAATGTTTTTAAGAATATTTGGCTTTATAATATCGGGAATCGTATCACTGGTAATCTACTTTGAAGTTTCAAATACCAAATTTTCAAGTGACGAACCTAATAAAGATAAACTTCTTGTTGATCTTGTGTCCTATGTACTTGACAAATTACACTATAACCCTAAAATAATTAATGATAATTTTTCAATATCTGTTTATGAAGATTTTATAGATGCAGTTGATTCACAAAAAAGATTTTTACTTAAGTCAGATATCGAATTACTTTCTCAATACAGACTATTAATAGATGACCAGATAAAGTCATCTGATATTACTTTTTTTAACATTGTCTATGAAACTGTTAAAAAAAGAATGGATCAAGTTGAAAGCTTTTATGAGGAAATTTTATATGCACCTTTCAATTTTAATATAGACGAGGAAATTAATCTTGACTATGAAAATTTGGAATATGTAGATGGGATTGAAGAACTCAAAAGCCTATGGAGAAAAAGACTTAAACTTTCTGCTTTAGATGGTTTTGCTTCAAAAAAAGAAATTAATATTGAAGATGAAAAGACAAAAACAGACTCAGAAATAGAGATAGAATCTAGAAAATCTGTTAACGATAATTTAAGAGACTTTTTTCAGTTCAATAGTGAGCTAGAGAGAAAAGACTGGTTCTCAATTTATTTAAACTCAATAGTTACTCAATATGATCCTCACACAACTTATTTGGCTCCTGAAGCAAAAGAAGTATTCGATCAAAATATTTCAGGAAAGTTTCAAGGTATAGGTGCAAGGTTATTTAAAAGAAATCAACAAGTTGAGATTTCGGAAGTCATTATAGGCGGTCCAGTCTGGAGAGATAATCTTTTAAACGTAGGAGATATAATAATTGCTGTTGCCCAGTCTAAAAATGAAGAGCCACAAGAAATATCTTTGATGAAATTAAGTGATGCAACAGACTTAATAAAAGGTGAAAAAGGAACAAATGTTTACTTAACTGTTAAAAGGGTTGATGGAGGTATAGAGCAAGTTCAAATAACGAGAGATATAGTTGAGCTTGAAGAGACATACGCTAAATCTTCATTTATTACTGATGAAAACAAAACTTATGGATTAATAAATTTACCTAGATTCTACATAGATTTTGACGATTATGGTGAGCGTAATGCTGCAAGTGACATTAAAAAAGAAATTATTTCTCTAAAAAATAGAGATATAAACGGATTAATTTTAGATCTTAGAAATAATGGAGGTGGGTCTCTCAAAACTGTTGTTGATATAACTGGATTTTTTATTGAAAGAGGACCCGTAGTTCAAGTTAAAAGCATTGGTGGTAGAAAAGAGATACTTAGAGATAATGATTCGTCAATATTATGGGATGGACCTCTTGTTATATTAGTTAACGAGTTTTCTGCATCTGCATCAGAAATTTTAGCAGCTGCTTTACAAGATTATAATAGAGCTGTTATACTTGGGGGTAAACAAACTTATGGAAAAGGAACAGTTCAAAATATTGTTGATTTAAATAACGTTATCTCTGGAAATACATATGGTGATTTAGGATCACTAAAGATCACAACAGATATGTTTTATCGAGTTGATGGTGGATCTACTCAACTTGAGGGTGTTAAAAGTGATTTAATATTTCCAAACAGATATAGTTATATTGACATCGGGGAAAAAGACTTGGATAACCCATTAAAATGGAACAAGATTGATCCTGCTAGATATGATAATTCCTCTAAAATTTTTAATTTTTCACAAGCAATTGAAAAAAGTAAAAAAAGAATTAGTGAAAATGAATATTTTACTATAATTGATCAACATGCTATGCTTGTTAAATCTAATCAAAACGATAAATTAATTTCTCTAGACTATAAATCTTATAAATTCGACCAAGAAAATTTTAAATCACAAAGTGATAAATTGAAAATTATTGATGAATTTATTTCACCCTTTGATTTTAATTGGAATGAAAGTAATAAAAATTTAGATAGTTCTTACAATGATGATATTAAAGAAAAAAGAGATAGATGGATTAAGACTTTAGAAAAAGATATCTATGTTAATGAGGCTATGAATCTATTAAAAGATTTATCATTAATTGAGGGAGGTCAAATTTTATCTCAACTTAATAAAGATTAATCTTCTTTTAATCTACTAGAGTCAAAATTTAAGTAGATAAAAAACATAATGCTAAAAATTAAAAGACTAGATCCTCCATAACTAATAAATGGGAGTGGTATACCAATAGAGGGTACTAAGCCAATGGACATACCAATATTTATAAAAAAGTGAATAAAAATAAAGCTTGAGAAACTATGGCAGTATATTCTTCTAAAATGATTTGCTTGTTTTTCTGCTCTAGATGTAATTCGAATAATTAATATTGAAAATAAAAGTATTGTGCTAAAAGTACCTAAAAAACCCCATTCCTCACCAATTGTGCTAAATATATAATCAGTATGTTGTCTAGGGACAAAATCACCTTTTGTTTGAGTACCTTCTAAAAAACCAGTTCCAAATAAACCCCCATTACTTATTGCTATTTTTGATTGATTTATGTTGTATCCAATTCCTCTATCATCTATTTCTTTTCCAAGGACTAAATTAATTCTATCTCTATGTCTTTGCTCTAGTATATTCTCAAATAAATAGTTAGTTGAGAAGGATATACTAATTAGAAATAATAATGATATAAAAGATTTAATAAAATCTAACCTTATTCTCCTTCTTTTTTTGTAAAGAATAACCAGTAGAAATATTGTTGAAAGAATTATAACACATATTAAAAAACCAAAAATTAGAGTAATAATTAGGATTGATAAAATAATTATTCCAAAATAAAAAAACCTCAAGTCCAAGCCCTCACGTAAAATAGGAAAAATAAGTCCTAAAAAAACTAGTGCTGAACCTGGGTCTGGTTGAAGAGTAATTAGTAAAATAGGAATAAAAATAATAGTTCCAACAATAATAATATCCCTGCTCTTATTAAGATCAGTCTGAATAATGCTTAAAAATTTTGCTAAAAATAGTGCAGTAGATAATTTTGCAAATTCAGTAGGTTGAAAACTTATTGGGCCTAATATATACCAAGATTTTGCACCACCTCTTTCAACACCGAAAAAGAAAAGACTTATCAATAGGATTAAAGATAAGAAGTAAACTGTTGGAGCTATGTTATCAAAAAATTTATGTTTAGTAAAAATTATAATTAAAGCAGCAATAAAGCTTATAACAAGAAATATTAATTGTTTCCCAACAAGTGTTGTATAATCAAAAATGGAGGTAAATGAATCAGAATAACTTGAAGAATAAATATTTATAATTCCAAAAATAATAAGAAGAGTATAAGTAACTAGTGATGTTAAGTCATATTTTAATATTCTATTCATTTATACTAAAGTTTTCAAACTTGTAAGGCTTTTCATACTCATCAATAAGACTTCCGTTAACCATTCTATTTTCAAGCCACTTTCTTGTAACATTCTCTTTTAAATATTTCTCAATAATTAAACTTGCTATTGGTGCAGCCCACCTACTGCCCCAGTAACCATTTTCAATAAATACAGAGACAACAATCTTGGGATCCTCAGCAGGAGCAAAAGCTATAAAAGTTGAGTGATCAGTTAATTGTTTCTTCTTATTTTCAACCAAAATAAAATTTTCAATAGTACCTGTTTTACCAGCAAGACTAATTCCATTAATCTTAGCAATTCTTGCTGTGCCTTTATCGACTACATCTATCATCCCATCAATTACAATTTTAAAGTTCTCCTTATCAATAGTAGTGTAATTCTTGTCTCTATTATTTAAGGATTCAGCATCAACTTTTTTTACGAAATGAGGTTTAATATAATATCCTCGATTAGCAATTGCAGCAGCAAAGTTTGCCATTTGAATGGGAGTAGTAAGAATTTCTCCTTGGCCAATAGAATTTGAGATTGTTGTTGATGATCCCCATCTATT